>R21__coassemble_1164_pt1 | contig 18627 bp, 9 predicted proteins | sample R21__metabat2_high_PE_018 | metagenome-assembled genome bin R21
TTGACCTATAGAGACATAGTACAAAAAAATACCACGCAAAATGACCTATACGCCAAAAAAGAGGCGAAACAGCGAAAAACTCCATTGAAAAAGTGGTAGAATATAAAAAGAAAATGGGCTTCCTCCTGAAATGAAACAGGGTCGGCAATCGCCGACCCTGTTTGCTATAAACCTATTCGTGTTATCTGATAACAATCTTCTTACCGCTCCGGACATAGATGCCGGGACGCGTAGGTTTTGTATTCAGGCGGTTGCCTGAAAGCGTATAATATATGGTGTTGTTCTCAGACTCTTGACGTTCCAGACTGAAGATGGCTGTTGTGATAGCTTTCGCTTCCGCGATTGTCTTGACGCTTGTCTTCGGACTGGAGGCTGTGTAGTAGCCATGGTTGGTGAAGGTACCGTTGGTATTATCGTACTTCGAACCGCCGTCATGTGTGAAAAGGAGGCCAGTCGGGAGCTCCGTCTCAGTACCCGTATAGATCCATTTATAGACCTTAGCGCCGGAGGCGAGGGTCGTGTAGAGCGTCATGATGTCGCCCGGCCATTCTGCCGTGAGCCAGGTCGTGCCGTCCTTCCATGTGTAGACATACGGCGTTTCCGAACCACTGGTCTCGAAGAATACCGAGATCTCATCATTGTTTTCGAGCGTGATCTCGCTGTCTGTCGTAGTGGAACCACTGCCATTAGGACGCTCGGTGGTCTCAGTAGCCGATGAGCCGTTGACAGCATAGTAGATATCAGCCGTGACACCCTTTACATCGTCGGTGAGCTTGTCGCCGCCTGCTGTTGAAGTCAGGATGAAGTTGATGGGGGAGACACCTGCTGGAGCCGTGTAGACATACCATCCTGTGGAGGAAGCTGTCATGGTCTTCGTGCTGTACCAACTGCCGTTGAGCTCCTCTGTGGCGCCGTTGTTGTCGTACCAAACATAGATATAAGGAGCGCTGGAGGCCCTCACATAGACGTGGATATTGGTGTTGTCACCGGTTTCACCGCCTGTGTTATCACCCGTGTTTCCACCTGTATTGTCACCTTCCTTGACCTTAGTGATGATCTGTGTAGCTGAGATAGCACTTGACCCGGTGTAGTAGCCATGGTTGGTGAATGTACCGTCAGTATCGTTGAACCTCGTCTCTCCGTTATGTGTGAAGATAACGTTTGTCGGTGTGGTGGGCAGCGTACCGTTGTACGTCCACTTATAGATATAGTTGCCGTTGGAAGCCTTGCCCATGAGCGTCATCGACTCACCGGGCCATGAGCCACCGGTGTAGTTGTTAGTGTCGTCCCAGATCCAAGCCTTCACGCCATTGGCATCAGAAGTTTCGAAGAAGCAGCTCACTTCGTTGGCATTGTCGAGTATAGGTGTATAAGCGTTTGTAACCTCGCTGCCGGTGTTGCCGCCGGTTTCTCCACCCATGTTGCCACCTGTGGAAGATCCACCCTTATAGATAACAGCGATACCTGTGGAGCCCACCCGACCGCTGATCGTAGAGGAAGTGACGGTGAACGTCCCACCGCCAACCTTATCCGTGTAAGTACCCGTAGTAAGCCACTTGCCGTCACCGGCACCGTTGGCGAAGCTCACGCTCTGATTGTTGCCATTGCCAAGAACGATGACCGCACCGCTCTTGCGCACCTGTGCGGCCACGTTACCATTGTGAACATAGTAGTTGGGTTCACCGGCGCAGATGTTGTGCATGTGGTTGACCTCAGCGACCTCAGTGCTGGTGAAGTGGGTGCTGCCTTTCTGACCGAGCTTCATTGAGTTCTTGTCGGTAGAGGACGGACGCGAGAAGTAGAGCGCTGTGGCACTGTTGTTACCGGCTACGACAGCATAGGCGCGGTCGATGACGTTCTGACTCATATACTTCGACGAGCCGCCGTCGTTGGCATAGGTGTCGTGGCTCTCGCCCCAGTAGACGAGCTTTGTCGTAGAGGCACCCCTCTGATTGAAGTTGCCGATGGAGCCGTTAACGCTGCCACTGCTGAAGGAAGAGGCGAAGCCGTTGCCGTAGACATTGTCGGTGATGGAGATATACTTCTGGTATTCCGGCAAGAGCTGACTGTCGTTACCACCGGTGCCGTCGAGGATCTCACCGTAGTTGTACATGCTCTGGTCGGGCACGTTCTGCCAGAAGCTATCGCCCTCAGAGGGCAGGCCGATGTGCTTGGCAGCATCCCAGCGGATGCCGTCGACACCACAGCTCTTCAGACTCTCCACATAAGCGTGGATCTTCTGCTGCACGCGGCTGTCCTCGGTCTTGAGGTCTTTCATGCCGATCTCGCCGTGAGTGACCTGATAACGGTCGTTCCAATTCGACACACCACCGTAATTGTGATACAGGTCGGTGTTCTTCCAGAAGTCGGCCACATAGTTCAGGTTGCCGTTGGTGTGGTTGGCCACGACGTCGACGATGACCTTCACACCATACTTATGAGCCTCGGAGCAGAGTGCTCTCAGGTCGTCTGCCGAGCCGAGTCCGTTGCCAATGACATAGTCATAGGGCTGATAAGCCATATACCATACCGAGCCATAGCCTTCTTTCTGATGGATCGGCGATGTCTGTACGGCAGTGAAGCCCGCTTTGGCGATGGCCGGAATCTCAGCCTTGATGTCATTGAGTTTCCAGTCAAAACAGTGCAGGATGACACCATCCTGGATGTTGTCCTTCAGCCCATAGCTGTTGTCAGCCCAAGCGTTGCCCATGAAGGAGAGCAGCGCGACGAGCGAAAGGACGATGGTTTTCATTGATTTCATACGGTTCTCTTTTTTATTTTGTTATACTGTAAGCCATTTCCGTACGCTTTTTGATGCCGTAGAACCAACATCAAAAAGCGCTGTTTTCACCATGTTTTATCTGATGACGAACTTCTTGCCGTTGCAGACATAGATGCCGCTCTTGAGTAGATACTCGGCATCGCTGATGTTTTTCACCTCAGCCACACGCTGTCCGCGCAGATTATTGATGACGCAGGTCTTCTGCCCCACTCTGCTGACCTGACTGATTGTCGTCACCTCTTCTTTGGTCTTGCTGACCGTCTTGACAGCCGACTGCGGACTGGAAGCGGTGTAGTAGCCGTGGTTTCTGAAGGTGCCGTCAGTGTTGTTATACTTCTGTCCACCGTCGTAGGTGAAGATAATGCCCGTTGGAATAGCGGTCAGCGTACCCGTATAGGTCCACTTATAGACCTTAGCGCCGGAGGACAGTGTGCACTGCAGCTTCATGGCGTCGCCCGGCCAGGTAGAGTTGGCGTTGTAGTTCTTGTTGCCGTCGTTGCCATCCCACACCCATACACTCGGAATCTCAGAACCATTGGTCTCGAAGAAGACCGAGATCTCGCCCCGCTTGTCAAGCCAAGGTTCATTGCCGGACGTCGTTGTCGTACCGCTGCCGCTGTTGCCGGGACGGTCGGTGGTGACAGCAGCCGAAGAGCCGTTGACCACATAGTAGATATTCGACGTGACATTCTTGATGTCACCGGTAAGCTTATTGCCGCCCGCGCTCTGCAGAAGGATGAAGTTGAAGGAAGACACGCCGGCAGGTGCCGTATAGGAGTACCAGCCCGAATAGGTTGTAGCTGTCATGGCCTTGGTGTTAGCCCAGGCGCCGTTGAGCTCCTTCGTTGCGCCGTTGGCATCGTTGTACCATACATATATATAAGGTACTGTGGAAGACTTCACCCATACGGTGATGGCAGCATTGGGATCCTGCTTGGTGAACGTCACCTTGTCGCTGTTGGTCTCTGTGCCGCTATCGCCCTGACCGGTAGCACTCCAGGTGACGGTCTTCGACTCACCGTAGCGCATGTCGCTGCCGATGGTAAACGTAGCGGAAGGGCCGTTGATGGCTACCTTCTCACCGTCGCCGATCTGATACCAACCGCTCGTGGCGTTGTTGAGGGTGATGGTCACCGTCTGTGTGTCAGAGGTGAAAGAGCCGCCATTCGGTGTCACCGTTGCCGAGGGCTCAGTGGTCTCGACGACATCGTTCCATGTCGTGCCCTTGTCAGCAGCCAGTCCGCTGTTGTCGGCGCTGGCAGCAGAAGCGGTGTAGAGGAACGGCCCGTCCTCGCCGATCTTACCCGGTCCGTTGAGGACATAGACGCGGGCGTTGCCTTGGTTTGAGGGACAGGACACGGTGAGCGTACCGTTGGAGACGGTCTTCACGTCGCCCGTGACGCAGTCTTTATAGGTACCGTTGGGAATGCCAGTGAACGTAGCGCCGCCGTCCATGCAGACGCAGGCATAGGAGTTCATGCCATTGGCGTTGTAGGCTTTCTTCCAAGACCAGCCACTCGTCGAAGTGCAACCGTCGGTGGTATACTGTCCCTTGCGCAGTGCAGGCACAGCCTGACGGATGCGGTTGAGGCGCTCAAGGTGCTTGGCCAACGGGTGGTTGAGGGTCTTGGCGACCTGACCCGTTGCGGTGAACACACCGAAGTCGGAAGCAGTGACCGTACCTTCAAGGTTCTGTCCGAAATAAGCACGACCGGTATCAGAGAGCGGGCCGTTAGGTCCGTTGTCGATCTTCTTGCCGGCCTGGAACTCCACCTCAGAGCCATAGTACAGGCAGGGGATGCCACGGAAGAGGAACATCCACGTGAGGTTGTCGGCCCACTGGCTCGTACCACCGCTGAAACGAACCTGATCGTTGGGCTGTGGACCATAGTCGTGAGAGTCGACATAGACCACGTTCCAAGTGGCGTCGTTGTAGAGATTGTCCTCCTTGGCCATATTCATGACCGAACCCACGCTGGTGAAGTTGTAGTGCACGGGAAAGTCGATGACGTTGAAGCCACTTGTCTGGCTGTAGTCGGGCGTGTGGTAAGCACCGTTCTGCATCCACGCGTTGTTGGAGGTTTTCTTCACGCTGGGCTCGTTGAGGCACAGCGTCATGTTGCCAAGCGGACTGGCACCTTCGGGCACCACCTGATTGTCCCACCACGAGGCGTCGTTGTTCCAATTAGCGAGGTCGGAAGCACTCGAAGCCCACGTATAATAATAAGGAGAGAGGTTGGGCTGGTCGCGATAAGTGACACCACCGAAACGTGCGCAGACCTCACCGAACATATAGAACGGCGAGCCTGCCTCCTTGCCATCATAGAGACTACGGGCTGAGGCGTATTGTTTGCCGAGCTCCGTGAACTGCGGGATGAAGGCTTTGTTGAACGATAAGCGTGCGATATGTCCGGAGGTATCGATGCGGAAGCCGTCCACGCCGAGCTTGATGAAGTCGCCGTAGCACTTCACGAGATAAGCGTCGACAGCGGGGTTCTCGGTATTCAGGTCCACACAGTCACCGGCAATCTGTCCCCACCAGCGGCTGGGCTCATCCCAGTTCCACGCATTAGCGACATGGTGCCAGTAGTTATGTGTGTCGTGGTTCTTGCCGTCGGTATTCTTCATCAAGGCCAGACGACGCTGATACTGGTCGCCGGGTTTCAGGCTCTCATAGTCTGATCCGAGGACACTTGCGTTGGGTTTCATGCAGGAGATGGAGCCTTGTGTGGCGAGCTTCTCGCTGCGCGTGAACTCCGGGCAGAGCTTAGCCTCACCGAAGTTACCGGTGTGGTTGAGCACGATGTCGAGAATGATCTTAATGCCTTTCTTGTGCGCCGCATCGATGAGCTTCTTGAACATCACGTCACCGCTGCTTCCGTCACTGCTCTGATAGCGGCAGTCCACCTTCGAGAAGTCGGAAGCATGGTAGCCGTGATAGTCATATCCCGAAGCATTCTGCACGACAGGGTTGATCCAGATAGCGGTGAAGCCGAGTGCCTTGATATAGTCGAGCTTGTCGATCAGGCCTTGGAAGTCACCACGCCAGCAAGGGTCTTTGGTGGACTTTTGGCTTTCCTGATTGTCCCAGCACAGCACATTGTTGCCGGGATCACCGTCGTAGAAGCGGGTGGTGAGGACGAAGTAGATACTCTCGTCGCGGAAGTCTGTTCGGCCGCCTACAAAGCTGTCTGCCATCATGCCCTGACTGAAGAGCAGAGCAGAGAGCGCCAGTGTAGAGACCCTTCGTGTAAAGTGTTTCATGTGTGGTTTTTTAATGAATATTGTGTGATCGTTGGATCTAAGATGTAGTAATGGCTATCTGACTACAAAGTTAAAGAAAAAGCGCAATTATTGATATAAGTCAATCGTATTATTACGTAAGATCTTATGCAAACGATTACCAAGGAGAAAAGCAGTTGCATAGAAGAAAAAAGAGATGGAAACAGACAAAAGGAAAAATTCCTCGGCTGTTGCCATCTCTTCAAAAATGTATTATAATTATACTATTTTCTATCAGCTACATACTGTTAAGTATTATTCGTCCCAAAGACTCTTGGACTTTGACCAAAGAATCTCGTCTGATTCACTAAAGTCCCATGCGCCTTTGGCCATACCAATGTTGCCACCACCAGCATCTTCACCTTTATCTTTTGAAGGATCCACGATTCCTTTCTCCGATCCCATGACGATATTCGACAGCTCAAGCTTTATATAGGTTGTTTCCGGTTGTATATATTTCATAGTTTTCTCTGTTATTTTACAATGACTTTCTTACCGTTGTGAATATAGATACCAGCACCTGCCAGCTTGTCCAAACGGATACCTTGCAGTGTGTAGTAGCCTTCCTTGTCAACAATCTGATTGTTAATCGCATGGATGCCCGTGATGGCCTCATCTTCACTGCCCTCAAAGAAGAGGTTGACCTGATACTCCTTAGCACCAAAGACGGTCTTGTCATCCGTGCTGATTCCTTCCACACGCTCGTAAGCAGCTTCGTCGGTAGGATTGAGGGTTTCAGCACCAACAGCCTCGCCCGTCAGCGAGAGATAAGCACGCTCCGTAACACTCTTGCCTGTCTTGGAACGGAGGAAGCCAAGTTTATAAGAATTATCGCTCTGCTTTACCCAAGAGAAGAGGTACTGACGGCTAGTGACAGGATCACCGGTATTCGTGGATGTCTCAGGAGTCGTCATATTAATCTTTTGATTAGGCAAATAGACAGCCTTGAGCAGATTACTCCCGTTGTCGACAGTCTGCCCGAGTTTCTCTATCATCGGGCGAACAGTGATCGTGCTGACCTTATCCGTAGCTGTTGCAGAGAGAATCACGCCGCTCTTGGCAGGTATGTATTGCTTGGTGCTGGTCTTGTAGTTGTCGCTCTGATCGCGCAGGGTCACCTTGTTGGCATTCATATCATAGCTGATGATGTCATAAACCTTCACGTCTGTGCCGTTGACGATCTCCAAAGGATAGTTGCAGGCGAAAGAGGTGTAGCCATTGCCGTCGTTGCCATAGTTGAAGAGCTTCACGGGACGGGTGATGGTATAGAACGGTGCAGCCTTACCCGCCATCTGCTGATCGAAAGGATTGGTAGCTGAGACACGGATCTCAGTCTCGTAGATGTCTCCTTTATTAAGTCCAGGCATGGTGAAGGTGATGTCCTGACCGACAGAAAGACCACTCTCACCGGTATCACCCGTCGGGTTCACATCAGTAGAAAGCGTATTGCGGCTGATGTGGTTGTAGTAGCAGACATCGCCATTCTCCTTCGCAGGAGCAAAGTCTTTGTCGTTTGGAGTGACATCGTCCTCACCGAAGTTGGTCAGATACTTGTTGTTCTCGATGAAACGGAACTTCTCTCCGGCCTTCAAAGTCACAGTAGTATAATAATAGGTACCATCGTCGCTCGGCTTCAAGGTGATGGCTTTCGTTTTATCCCAAGTGCCGCAGGTAGCGTCTTTGCTGGTATAGTTGCGTGCAGCATCTGCCGTCCAGCTCTTTCCGGAGACGACAGCAGGGCCAACGATCTGAATGGCATTACGAAAAGCAACACTATAGGTACCCGTTGTAACATTTAGTGAGAGCTCATAGGAATCATACTTCTGCTTCTGATCGTCAGTCAGCAAGGGATTGATAGACTGCATCTGATTCTTACCCATCCAAGTGTCTTTAGTTTTAAAACCTAAAGGATTAGGAGAACCAGTGAAATAGGCTGCACCCGCCGTAGTACCCTTGATATTCGAGAGGTCGTTACCAGCCTGGTAGAGCGCACCGGACAGTGTGTTGCAGTCGCGGTCGTCAAAGATCTCCGGACGCCAGACATAGTCCCAGGCACCTGCTCCCTTGTTCGTTATCCACTCATTCCAACTCTCCATATAGCGCTGGCTGCAGAACATAAAGAAAAAATTATCGAAGGAGGCATTCACCTTCGACATGGTGATATAGTAAACCACGCTGTCCACCTCATTCTCTGCATTGCGATAGACCACCGGTGTCATCTCCTTGAATGAAGCATCTTTTCCACCCCAGAAACCGTAAGCATAGAACTTCTCGTAAGCAGCGGTAGCTTCTGATGTGCCTGACTGCTTCGTCACGATGCCAAGGGTGGTAGGGTTGCTGGTATAGGTAGCGTCGTAGACAGCACCATTGGTAAATGTCAATTCCTTAGTCTGATTAGTACCATTGCTGCCACCATTATTAAACATGATCTTGGTCGGAGTACCTGCCTTGCTGGAAATCATCTTCCACAGATAATAGGTAACGCCATTTGACTCTGCAGTCGTTGTCAATTGCTCACCCGGCCAAGAAGTGACAGAAGAGTACTGATTCTTATTATCATCATATACCCAGGCATACACTTTGCTCCATCCTGCTGGCTTTTTCACATAGCAGAACGTTCCGTCGTAGAAGGGAAGGTCTCCGAAAGAGGAAGAGGAAGAACTGTTGTAGGTGAGGCTGTATTTGATGCCACTCAAGTTGCGCCAATATTGCACACCCGGTTGACCATATCCCAGTTGCGAACCATTATTTGAACTGGTTTCATAAGTGGCACTGGAATTGGAATAAGCAAAAGTACAGGAAACAGCACTTGACTTACCTTTGGTACAAGTAAAATAATTAAATGAAGACGTAGAACCAGTTCTTAAAAACCCTTCATTTTTATAAAACATACGGTCATGGACAGAGGCAGAACTACTGCTATTGTCCGTGCCGTCATCCATATTCTCTCCATTAGTATTAGGGCCAATAATGCCCCCCCCACTGGACTTTATATACCAGTAGACCGTTCCGTCCGCGATGTCTTTCCATCGTGGGTCGTCATATTTCAGGCTGATCTGCCAACGGTTGTTGTCCTTGGTGTGTCTGAGGTTCTCTGCTTTATCATCACGGTAGAGTGCAGCAACCATAGGCACTTCCACCTTCTTGGCGAAATCGCTGCTGTTAGAGAAAACAACAGAGTAGGTTGTCTGTCCATAAACTTCCATCGACAGAGGTGCAGCAAAGAGTGCCATTGCCATGCAAATTGCACGAATATGTGCATGAAAATGTAAATGTTTAAACTTCATTTATAGTACTAATTGATGTTTCTTATAAGTCTTTTCCCAACTTAGGTTACGTGGGGCATTCAAGTTTATGCATCATATACGAGGAAAATAGGCTTATGTTTCCACGTAATGAGTGCTGCAAAGTTATTAAAAAGAAATGCAAAGTTGCGCAAATCCGCAGAATGATAGAGGATAATAAAATGCAATCGTTTACATTTTGTTAAAATAGTGATTCATTGGGATATTTTCTCGTCTTTCCAGTCCCATCGGGTCATCGACACGAGGGTCTCTCATCAGCCCTAAATAACCAAATAGAACACTAAAATAAACAAATGGATAATGCCTTGAAACGAGATTGTTTCATGAGTCATATAAGGACTTTATTTCATCCGAACCAGTATTTTCCTTGACAAAAGTACGTCCGCACGAACATGTAATATAGAGAAGAGAAAAACAGATTTACCATATCTCATGCCCATTTTTGCTTCGTGTGATGACGAAAAAGGTGGAATGAAGTGCTCATCTCAGCCTTTTTACTTCGTCATCTCGGTTGTTTTACACTCTCATCTCGGTAGTTTCATCGGATCAAATAGGCGTGATGACAGAAAATTCTCTAGAGAATTTTGTGAGAAATCAGTGATTTTATAACAAGGCAGGAAGGTAACAATCGTAATCTTCTGATTATCTGACAATTACAAAAACAGTCAAATTTTCGCGAAAATCAGAGCAAGACAGGTGTTCGTGAAAAAGAATCGATTCTCGTGAGCGGAAAATTGTCACTTTATAAGACAAACGAGACTGACAGACAAAAGCGCGGTAGCTTTTTTGTTGTTCTTCCACGGATCTTTATAAGTATCAAGTCATAGTTTCGTGGTTTATTCTGAGATATTCTCACTGAGACTTTTTATTTCTCACAGATTTACACGGATCTACACAGATGCGTAACCATCATCGCTGATCAGCTTTGCAAGAGCTTTTCGTCTCTTGAAGCATATCACCCCCTCTCTTTTTGGAGAGAGTGTGTGTGGGGGGGAGGCCGCTCATCTGTGAGAAACCATGCAGCGCAGAAAAAGGCAGGGCATGATTTTGTGTTCTCCTTTTTTTTAATTAAATTTGCAACATCATCATCACATGCATGAAATGAATATTCGTACCTATCTTCTCATGCCCGCCCTCGCACTGTCGCTGTGCACAGCCCGTGCGCAGAAACTCGCTGGCGGCGACATCTCTATGCTCCCCCGCTATGAGCAGGCCGGAGTCACCTATTACACCCACGACGGGCAGTCAATCAGTGACCTCATCACCTACAGCAGACAGGTGGGCATGAACGCCATGCGCGTGCGCCTCTTCGTCAATCCGAAGAGGCAAACCACCAATGGCAGTGCGCCCTATACGTGGAGTACTGACGACAACGTCTGCCAGGACATCACATGGGTGAAAACCTTGGGCAAGCGCATCAAGGACGCCGGCATGAAGGTATGGCCCTATAGCGACGAAGGCCAGAAGCAGTTCACCGATGATCTCATCGCGATGCTCAACAAACATAGCCATGTGGACGGTCTCTTCTGGTGGTGGCCGGAGTACAACGCAAAGACAAACAGCACAAGTCTCAGCGGATGGTACAACGCCCCGCTCTTCGACAGCAACACCGGACGCGCTACCTCAGCCCTCACTGCACTGGCCAAGTACGCCACTACCTCCACGGGCATCAGTCAGCTGAACGTCAACATGTCGAAGACGACCGACGATAGCTACTACGATCTCAGTGGCCGCAGCGCCAGCCAGCCCAAGGATAGCGGCGTGTATATCCATCACAAGAAAAAGATCATCGTGAGATAAGTCACATATTATGAAGATATTCTGCATTGGAATGAATTATGCCGCGCACAATAAAGAGTTGCACGGTACGTTAAAGAAACCGGATGAACCCGTGGTCTTCCTCAAGGCTGATTCCAGTCTGCTGAAGGACCATAAGCCGTTTTTCATCCCCGACCACCTGGGACGTATAGAATATGAGACCGAGGTGGTGGTGCGCATCTGCAAACTCGGCAAGACGGTGCCCGTGCGCTTTGCGCCCCGCTACTACGACGCTTTGACAGTGGGCATCGACTTCACGGCACGCGAGTTGCAACATAAGCTGTCGGCAGCGGGACAGCCCTGGGATCTGGCCAAGGGCTTCGACGGTGCTGCCTGTCTCGGTGAGTGGATGCCGAAGGAGAAGTTCCGCGACCTCAACGCCCTGCGCTTCCATCTCGACATCAACGGACAGACGGTGCAGGAGGGTTGCACGGCCGACATGCTCTATAAGATCGACGAGATCATCGCCTACATCAGCCAGTACTTCACGCTGAAGACAGGCGACATCCTCTTCACGGGTACTCCCGCCGGCGTAGGTCCCGTGCACATCGACGACCACCTGGAAGGATATCTCGAAGAGAGGAAGGTGATGGAGTTTAATTGCAAATAAAAGAAGCTCTCGGGCCCTCTCCCTAAACCTTCCCCGAGGGGGAGGGAATGAGCCCACCCAATAATCCCGATGAGTTCTATTCCTCTATGAGTTCTATAATCTCTATGCTCTCTATGACTAAACGACAAGGAAAAATGAAAGACCCCATATATCACCCTTTACCCGACCGCTCTTTCCTTCCCCCCGGGGGGAAGGCTAGGGAGAGGGCTTGGTCTCTTCTTTTCCTCCTTTTCCTCACCCTTCCTCTCTCCGCCCAGCGTTTCTTCAACTTGACCAATGAGCAGGTGCGTATCGACAGCACGCTGCCACGGTTTACCTATACCATCGCGCTGCCGGCAAACTATGGCGACTCGGTCTATACGCCGTCTATCCTCTACCCCGAGTTCGTGGATATGGCAGAGAGCGACATAGAGGCCTATCACCGGCTGAGCAGTGATCCGCTGCCCAAGCTGCCCGCCATCGAGCAGCAGGTGGTGATGAACCGCCGTCAACCCAACCTGCAGCTGTCGTTCTGTCCACTCGTCTACCGCAATGGCAGATACCAGATCCTTGCCAGCTTCATGCTGCGTGTAGACACGAAGGCCGCAACAGCCTCGGCACGGCGGATGGTTAAAGTCAACACGCAACATTCAACACGCTACAGTGCGCATTCTGTCTTGGCTTCCGGCCGATGGGTAAAGATACGCGTGCCGGCGTCGGGCATCTATCAGCTCAGCAGCAGCCTCATCCGCCAGGCAGGCTTCTCCGACATCAACAAGGTGAAGATCTACGGCTACGGCGGTAACCTGCAAGACGAGGTCCTCGACGGCAACACGCTCAAGGCCCTCGACGACCTGCCCGAGGTGGAGCAGTGCATCGTCGGCGGAAAACATCTCTTCTACGCCAAAGGACCCGTGAGTTGGAGCAACAATACGGCTGCGCGGCGCACACGCAACTTCTACTCCGACTACGGCTATTACTTCCTCACGGAGAGCAACAACTCCGTGGCGTTTCTCGACTCTGCGACTTTCCTCAAGAAATACTACCCCACTGCCGACGACTATCACAGTCTCTATGAGGTCGACGGCTTCTCATGGTACCACGGCGGACGCAACCTCTTCGACAGCGAGACCATCAGCAAAGGTAACACCAAACGACTCGTGCTCTCCAACCTGTCAAAGTCCAAGACCGGGAAGCTCTCTGTAGCAGTGACCGCCGGACAGGCCAGTACGGCGCAGATCATGCTCAACGACTCGGTGCTCGGCACGATGAGCATCAAGCTCAGCGCTGGAGAATACAACGACTATAACAAAGGTGGGGAGAGCTACGCCACCTATGCCATCAATACGCTACACGCCAACGATACCGTGAAAATCATGTGTACGGATGGCGGACCGCTCCGTCTGGACTATGTGTCGATGGCGTGGAGCAGCCCTGTGCCTAAGCCCGACCTTGCCTCCACCTTCCCCGCACCTTCTCTGGTGGGCACCATCGCCAACCAGGACCACCATGCCGACACCGCCGTGGACATGGTGATCATCATCCCGTCGTCCGGTAAATACCTCGAACAGGTACAGCGGCTCGCCGACTTCCATGAGCAGCACGACAGCCTGCGCGTGCGCATCGTCAAGGCCAGTGAGCTCTACAACGAGTTCAGCAGTGGCACACCCGATGCCAACGCCTACCGCCGCTACCTGAAGATGCTCTACGACCGCGCTGCCACTGATGCCGACCTGCCCCGCTATCTGCTGCTCTTCGGCCGTGGCGTATGGGACAACCGCATGCTCACCAGCGACTGCCGTGACCTCAACCCCGACGACTATCTGCTCTGCCACGAGAGCGAGAACTCGTTCAACGCGGTGCTCTGCTATGTCGACGACGGATTCTTTACACGACTCGACGACGGCGAGGGCGGCGATCCCATGACCAAAGACATGGACGACATCGCCGTGGGACGCTTCCCCGTGACAAGCGTCGAAGAGGCAAAGACCATGGTCGACAAGACCATCGCCTATGCCGAGAACAGCAACGCCGGCGCCTGGCAAAACGAACTGATGTTCATGGGCGACGACGGCAACAACAACCTACACATGAACGACGAGAACGAGAACGCCGACTATATCGAGGCGCTGCACCCTGAGTTCGTTCTGAAGAAGGTGATGTGGGATGCCTATACCGAACAGGCCTCAGCCACGGGGCATACCTATCCCGAGATTTCCGCCATCATCAAGCGGCAACAGCAAAACGGCGCCCTCATCATGGACTATGCCGGGCACGGCAGCGCGGGGCTCATCGCCCACGAGGGTGTGCTCAAGCTCTCCGACTTCCAGACTTTCTCCAACACCAACCTGCCACTGTGGATCACTGCCTCGTGCGACATCATGGCCTTTGACGACATAGAGGACAACATCGGCACGGCAGCCGTCGTGAATCCCAACGGCGGGGCTGTGGCTTTCTTCGGTACCACGCGTACGGTGCTCGCCTCCTACAACAAGCTCATCAACCGCGCCTTTCTCACTGCCGTGCTCAGCCGGAAAGACGGAAAAGCGCTGACCCTCGGCGAGGCACAGCGACAGGCCAAGAACCAGATGATCATCACCGGACGGGACCGCACCGTCAACAAACTGCAGTACTCGCTGCTCGGCGATCCCGCGCTAAGACTCAACCTGCCCGAGCCATGTGTCGTCATCGACTCGATCAACGGCATTCCCACCACCTCGGCAACACGGCCGAAGTTCAAGGCCGGAAGCATTGCGCGCGTCACCGGACACGTCAACAAGACCAACGCCGAGAGCTTCAGCGGAGTAGCCACAGCAGTGGTCAGAGACTCGAAGGAGAAGATCGTCTGCAAGGAGAACTACAGTGCAGAGGCTGATTCTGCCTTCGTCTTCTATAGCCGCAACAAGATTCTCTACACAGGTTCCGACAGCATCCGCCAAGGACGCTTCGCCTTCACCTTCTCGGTGCCGATGGACATCAACTACAGCGACGACAGCGGACTGGTGAATGTCTACGCCGTCGACAACAAACACACCAGCATCGCCAACGGCGTGAGCGACTACTTCATCGTGGGTGGTTCCACGACGGCTTCCGCCGACACGATAGGCCCGAAGCTGTTCTGCTATCTCAACACGCCGGAATTCCAAAACGGTGGTACGGTGAACTGTACGCCTTATTTTGTGGCTGAGATCAGCGACACAAGCGGCATCAACGCCACGGGCAACGGCGTGGGTCACGACCTGCAGCTCATCATCGACGGCGATGCCAACAAGGTCTATTCGCTCAACGACGAGTTTACCTATGACTTCGGCTCTTATACCAGCGGTAGGACAGCCTGCAGCATCCCGTCGCTCGAGCCGGGCAAGCACACGCTGACCTTCCGGGCCTGGGACATCCTCAACAATTCGTCGATAGCTACGCTCGACTTTGTGGTGGCAAAGAGCCTGCAGCCGACGATCAGTTCGGTTGGCGTGTCGAAGAATCCTGCTTACAACACCACGACATTCATCGTCAACCACGACATGGCGGGCAGTAAGGTCGACGTGTGTATCGAGGTCTTCGACATGAGCGGCCGCACGCTGTGGAAACATACCGACACCGGCGTCACCAACCTCGGCACGTATACCAAGGACTGGGATCTGTGCGACGGTCAGGGCTGCCGCCTGCAGACCGGCGTGTATCTCTACCGTGTGCGCATGTGCGCCGACGGCAGCAGCTATGCCTCAAAGACACAGAAACTCATCGTCATCAGACAATAATCGACATATCCTCTACGTTTATGAAGGTGTAGCACTCTCCCCTACTCAGGGAGCCTACACCTTATTATATATATAGCACATCCATCAGAATGACAAGAATAGCACGTATCACGCTGGCATCTCTCTTTGCGGCCCTTCCACTATGGACCTTTGCGCAGGAAAAGCTCGACGAGTTCAACCCTGTGCAATATGCCATCATCTCACAGACCATCTCGCCCGACGCCCGTGGCGCCTCTTTGGGTGACGCAGGTGCGGCAACGGATCCGGATGTCAACTCGCAACACTGGAACCCGGCTAAGTATCCGTTTACCATCAGCCGTGCCGGTGTCGCACTGAACTATACGCCTTGGCTCCGACAACTTGTCAACGACATCGACCAAGCTTATCTCGCCGGATACTATCGCATCGGCGAGCACAGTGCCGTGTCGGGGTCTCTGCGCTATTTCTCCCTCGGTGAGGTGCAGACCAGTACCGAGGACAACGCGATGACCGTCAACCCTTACGAGATGGCCATCGACGCTTCTTACTCGCTCATGCTCAGTGAGAAGTTCTCCATCGCCGCCACACTGCGCTGGATCTACTCCGACCTGCGTTATGACTACACCAGTGAGGACAACTCACCGGCATCGGCATTCGCCGCGGATCTCTCGGCTTACTATCAGACCTATCCCACTATCGGGTCACGCGAATGTCAGTTGGCCTTCGGTCTCAACATCTCGAATATCGGTAGTAAGATCACGTTCAGCGGTTCGGATGCCGCAGAGTTCCTGCCTACCAACCTCAGACTGGGTACTTCGCTGATGGTGCCTATTGATGAATACAACAAGTTCTCCATTGCTTTGGACGCTAACAAGTTCTTGGTTCCGACACCTCCGACAATAGAACAGTACACCAAGGAGACTGGCCTTAGCGACAATCAGGGCTATGACCAGTGGGTGCATGAGCACTACAACAACACGTCGAGCATCAGCGGTATCTTCAAGAGTTTCAGTGACTCACCGGAAGGCTTCAAAGGTGAGATGAAAGAAATACAGTGGAGCATAGGTGCCGAATATACCTACAACGATAAGTTCTCGCTTCGCGCCGGTTACCATCATCAGGATCCGAGTCAGGGCAACATGAAATACTTCACCGTCGGTGCGGGCTTCAAGATGAGTGTCTTCTCGCTCGACGCCGGCTATGTCATCGCCACAGCCAAGACCAACCCGCTCGACCAGACGCTCCGCCTGTCGCTGAGCTTCGACATGGACGGCATCAAGGATCTGCTGCACCGTCGCTAACTCCTATTCTATATCACAATAACATCTCAACGAAATGCAAAGCTACAATATACCTCGTGTGGGCATGGGCTACGATGTCCACCAACTCGTCGAAGGCCGCGACCTCTGGCTCGGCGGTATCAAGATTGAACATAGCAAGGGACTCTTGGGGCACAGCGACGCAGACGTGCTCATCCATGCCATCTGCGACGCGCTACTCGGTGCCGCCAACCTGCGCGACATCGGCTATCACTTTCCCGACACCAGCGACAAGACGCTGGACATGGACAGCAAGATCATTCTGAAAAAGACGATGGAACTGTTGGCTGACAAGGGGTATGTCCTTGGCAACATCGATGCCACGATATGTGCTGAGCATCCAAAACTCAACCCGCACATACCGGCTATGAAGACTTGTCTGGCCCACGTCATCGGCTGTGATGAGGACCAGATCAGCATCAAGGCCACCACGACCGAGAAGCTCGGTTTTACCGGACGTGAGGAAGGTATCAGCGCCTATGCCGTGGCGCTGGTAGCTAAGAAGTAACAAGGGGTAGTGCTTATGTCCCTGAAAGGGACACACCATGAATAACACTAAGTCGTCTATTCACACCCATCCGGCCCCGCGTTGGAATTGTTTATCCATCATTTTACTCCTCTCTCCTTCGGAGAGGGGTTAGGGGTGAGGCTACTTTTTTCACGATATCTCCGCCCAGTTGATATTTGTCTTCCGCAGTTCCCGCAGGTGATTCCACAAAAGCGCATTGGCGGGGAGATTGCATTCCGGGTCGGCATCGATGATCTTCTGAGCCTCATCACGCGACAGCTGTACAAGTTGTCCATCGCGCGCGATGTCCGCTATCTTCAGGTCAAAGGCGATGCCACTTTGCTGTGTGCCCTCCAGATCGCCGGGGCCACGCAACTTCAAGTCAGCCTCAGCAATGCGGAAGCCGTCGTTGGTGTCGCACATAATGTCGATGCGCTTGCGCGTCTCTTCCGACAATTTATAGTTGGTCACAAGGATGCAATAGCTCTGTTTGGCACCACGTCCCACACGCCCACGCAACTGATGGAGCTGTGAGAGACCGAAGCGCTGGGCATCAAGAATAACCATCACAGAAGCGTTGGGCACGTTGACTCCCACCTCTATGACCGTTGTAGCTACTAAGATTTGCGTCTCGCCCTTAAGGAATTTCTGCATCTCCGCCTCTTTCTCCGCCGGTTTCATTCGTCCGTGCACCTTGCTGAGACGGAACTCCGGAAACACATCGCACAGCGCCTTGAAGCCATCCTCCAAGTTTTTCAGGTCCATCTTCTCGCTCTCTTCTATCAATGGGAAGACGATATACACCTGTCGGCCTTGGTGTATCTGCTGACGGATGCCCTGATAGAGGCTCGTCATTTGGTTGTCATATTTATGAATAGTGACGATCGGCTTGCGACCCGGCGGCAACTCGTTGATCACGCTCACGTCAAGATCGCCGTAGAGTGTCATAGCCAGCGTGCGTGGTATCGGCGTGGCGGTCATCACGAGGACATGCGGCGGGTTGTCACTCTTGCCCCAAAGCTTGGCACGCTGAGCTACGCCGAAGCGGTGCTGCTCATCGACGACGGCCAATCCAAGACGATGGAACTGCACAGTGTCCTCGATGATCGCATGAGTACCCACGAGGATGTTGACGCTGCCGTCGAGCAGTCCGCCAAGTACTTCTTTCCGTTTCTTGCCCTTGACGATGCCGGTGAGCAGCTCCACGCACACGGGCATGTCTTTCAAGAACTCGCGGATCGTGGCTAAATGCTGCTCGGCCAAGATCTCCGTAGGTGCCATGATACA
>R21__coassemble_1197_pt1 | contig 18306 bp, 17 predicted proteins | sample R21__metabat2_high_PE_018 | metagenome-assembled genome bin R21
ACCGCCGGACCACGTCCAGGAACCTTTCTGGCTGGAAGTGGTGATGAAGGTGCCAAAGTCGAAGAGCTGATAGCCTGGGATGAGATATTCCGAGCCCTTGTTCATGTTGCGCTGCCACAAGCCGTTGGCACCAATGGTAGCCTACCATCCACTCTGTTCCGGTAGGATGTAACGGATGTCGTAGTTCAGCGTGTGGAGCATCATGTCCAGTCCCGGCTCGTCAGCACTCTCCTCGTATTCCTGTCTGCGGTTTTGCTGATAGCCGAAGGTGGCGTTCAGCGTGCTGTTGCCGAGATAGTAAGCGTTGTCGCTCACTACTTTGTAATGGTGGATCTGCTGGAAGGGCAGCGTCTTGCTGTAGCTCTTGCTGTCATTGGCGCGCTCGCCTTCCGCGATGCCCGGCGTCAGGTGATAGATGCTGGCAGAGAGATGGCTGTAGCCCCATCCACCGTTGTATCCGGTCATCGCCTCGGCGTCCTGCTCACGGAAGCGGGAGCCTACGACATATTTGTCAGCGCGGTTGTGGTAGTCATGCGCCCGCTTGTCGGTCCACCGACCGTTCCACACCCATCCGTTCTGATTGCCGCGGAAGTTGAGCGAGTAGTTGAAGAGTCCCGTGTTGCTTTGGTATTCCGTGGTAGCTTCTCCGCCGATGGTGTTGTGGGCCATGACGGGATCGCCATGGAAGATGATGACACCGGCGAGAGCATCTGAACCGTACATCAGCGAGGCGGGACCTTTGATAATCTCGGCCGAGGAGACTCCTTGTGCGTCCACCTCCACGCCGTGCTCGGCACCCCATTGGTTTCCTTCCTGGCGGATGCCGTCGTTGACGACGACGAGACGGTTAAAGCCCAAGCCACGGATCACAGGCTTGGAGATGCCACCGCCCGTGGTCACCTGCGACACGCCGGGCTGATGGCTCAGTGCGTCGATGATGTTGGTGGAGGGAGTCGTGCGCAGTATGTCGGCGTTGACGAGGGATATCGGCGTCGGGGAGTCCTTCATCAGCGACTTACCCGTCAGTCCTGTGACGACGACCTCGCCGAGCATGGCGTTTTGCTCCTTCATGACGAAGTCGAGTTGTGCGGTTTTCTTCAGGTCGATCTTTCTCACTTGATTCTGATGACCCAGGTAGCTGGCCTGTACGCTGACCGTGCGTTGTGGCAGTGCGGCGAAGATATAGTTGCCGTTTGCGTCGGTGACGGTACTCTCTTGGATTTCTGGTATGGACACGACAACGCCGACGAGCGGTTCTCCGTCTGTGGCATCGGTAATATGACCCTTGAGCGTCGTAGTGATCAGCGCAGGGTCTGCAGTCGCTGTCAGGCTCATGATCAAGCCCAATAGCAAGAGATAGAATGATTTCATAATTAAAATATGGAGTCCTTCCCTAACCCTCCCCGAGGGGAGGGAACGGCAATACCCACTAGGGAATGGCTTTGAAGACTTTTAATGGTTTTGATGGTTTGAATGTAGGGACGGCCTTTATGGTCGTCCTAACCCCCTTGAATGTAATTACTCCCCTCTCCCCTTGGAGATGGGGTGAGGCTGTAAGGCTTAGTACACAGGTGGCCCTCTTAATGTAGGAACGCCATGACGGAACGATGATAGGGTAGAGGTTGGAGCCGTCGTGGCGGTGAGTATAATATAATAAGGTGTAGCGATTGCTAAAGTAGCAATCGCCAGGAAGGGAAGCGATAGAAAATGACAGAGCACACAGTCACCGGTATGATGCGCCATCGTGTTGAGGTGCGCGTCGTGGTGGATGTGGTGGAGACAGGCATAGCACACCTCCTCCTGACTCTGTCCCACGGTGTCGTGACGGTGGAGCGAAGCTAGGAAAAGCATGGGGATGAATACTGCCATCAGTATCCATGCTGCAGTCTGTCTCTTGTAGCTATTCCTCATTAACGTCTGTCTGCTGCCTTCCTGTAAAAAAAACTCTTTGTACTTTGCTGCGTTATATTTTCTTTGTGCAAAGTTATAGATAATATTCCCAGGCGACGAAGATCTTGTCTTAAAAAAGATTTATTTGATATTAGAAGATTCTAAATTGTTTAGAGAAAGGTAGCAAATCATCATACCGATTGCTTCAGAAAAACTCAATCAAGAAGGTTATGACATAAAATATAAAAAGCCCTTTCCCCACCTTTCCCAATGAAGGGAAAGTCCGGGAAGGGGTTTAAAAGTAAAAAGAGGATTGCAGCTCCTTTATTTATGAGCTTTATAATATTTCACGGCAGCCTCGACGTTGGCCTTCACGGCCTTGGAGGAATAGGTGGCCCCCGTCACACCGTCGACAGCGCTGACAGCAGAAGTCTTCGTGCCTGCATACTTGGGCAGCATACCCGACTTCACCTTAGCGAAGATCTTCGGAGTCTCCTTGTTGGCCAGCGCTACTACCTTTACCACCTTATTCTTCTTGATATACACCTCCAGTGGTGTGGCACCGAGATAGCCGCGTACATTCGAGGCAAGCGTTGTGGTGTTGACCACATAGGTACCGTCTTTCAGTTTGGTCATCACGTCATCACCCTTGCCGGCAGCCAGCGCGGCACCGCTGACCAGTGTGGCGGCAGCCACTGCGGCAATCATCGTCTTGGTCTTCATCATTGTCTTTCTTTTATCTGATATTGTTTTTGTTGGTTGCAAAATTACATAAATAGCGACAAACCAGACACCCTGCCCAACGTTTTTTAAGTTAAAGAAAAACAGAGGCAAATGTTTATCGGATCGTTTCCGAAACTAACTATAACTTAATTACACTATGTATCTGTCAAGACATGAGATGCTCTCACAGATTTCAGGCATTTGCTATACAAATCTCAATTTGATGTCAAGACTTAAAAAACGTTGCGCTTCTACGATGTTTAAGCGCTTTTTTGTATCTTTGCCCAACAAAACAAGTTTGTAGGAAATTTAGTACAATAATAGAAAATGGATAAAGAGATAAAGACAACTCCCGTTCTGCTGCTTACGGGCTACTTAGGAAGCGGCAAGACCACACTCCTGAACCGCATCTTGAAAAACGAGAAAGGCATCCGCTTCGCCGTCATCGTCAACGACATCGGCGAGGTGAACATCGACGCCAGCCTCATCCAGCAAGGTGGCGTGGTAGGACAGGGCGACGACAGCCTCGTGGCACTGCAAAACGGCTGCATCTGCTGCACGCTGAAGATGGACCTCGTCAAACAGCTCAACGACATCATCAACACCAAGCGCTTCGACTATATCGTCATTGAGGCCAGTGGCATCTGCGAACCCGCGCCGATCGCACAGACTATCAGCACCTATCCTCAGCTCGTGGCTCCCTCAGAGATGAAAAACGGTGCCGCGCGTCTCGACGCCATCGTCACCGTCGTCGACGCACTGCGCATGAGAGACGAGTTCGGACTCGGCGACCACCTCCAGCAGGAGCATGGTGAGGAAGATCTCGCCAGCCTCGTGATCCAGCAAATCGAGTTCTGCAACATCATCCTGCTCAACAAGGCATCGGAGATCTCGCCCGACGACCTCGCCCATCTCACGGCAGTCATCAAGGAGATACAGCCGCAGGCTCTCATCATGCCCTGCGACTATGGCGACATCGACCTCGACAAGATCCTCAACACCCATCTCTTCGACTTTGACAAGGTTGCCACGTCGGCCCGGTGGATTGAGGCCATGGAGGACGATGACGAGAGTCTGGAAAACGAGGAGAGCGGCGAAGCGCTGGAGTATGGCATCCAGACCTTTGTCTACCGCCGCCGTCTGCCCTTCAACCTTGGCAGCTTCGACGAGTTTGTCTCTACGAAGTGGCCCAAGGGTGTGGTCAGAGCCAAAGGCATCTGCTGGTTCCGTGACGAGCCGGAGACTTGCTACCTCTTTGAGCAAAGCGGCAAGCAGTTCAACATCACCAATGCCGGCCAGTGGTACGCCACCATGCCCGAAGACCAACTGAAAGACTTTATGGAGCAGAACCCCGGCGTGAAGAAGGACTGGGACGAGAAGTTCGGCGACCGCATGGAGAAAATCGTCTTCATCGGGCAGAACCTTGACCGCAAGGCCATTGAGGCGGAGCTCGACATGTGTTTGGAAAAAGCTTGAACATTGGGCAACTCCTATCCTCTTCTCAACGAAGACGGAAAAGAAACAAACATCATGAACAGAAGCAAACAATATATCGCGACCCTCGCCGTAGCACTGACGCTGCTCTCCTGCAGTCTCTCGCCACGACAGCAGCGCCCCCTTGCCAAAGACAGCGGTCAGACAGAAGTCGCCGAGGACAATAGCAATACCGACAACAACAAGGCTGACAACAACGACGACAGCCGTCTTGCCGACGAGGTCTCGTCACCGGGCGACGCGTCCTACACCGTACCCGACTCGCTCCTGCCCCTCACCAAGAAGGGCGTGCCGGAACAGCAGCTCAGGCGGAAAGCCTACGTCTGCTCGTTCAACAGTATCACGCTCATGCCCAATTGGGTAGCGTGGAAACTCACCGCCGCACATTCCGACGGCAACGTGCAGCGCAAAGGCGTGAAGTTCCATCCCGACGACGATGTGCCGGGGGCTTACCGCGTGACGACCTACGACTACGTCCAATCGGGCTATGACCGAGGCCATATGTGCCCCGCTGCCGACAACCGTTGGGACCAGCAGGCTATGGACGAGTGCTTCCTGATGACCAATATGTGTCCGCAGGACCACGGCCTCAACGCCGGCGACTGGAACGAGATGGAGATGCAGTGCCGCCGCTGGGCCAAGGAATACGGCGAGGTGTATATCGTCTCCGGCCCCATCCTCTTCCGTAGCAGACACGCCACCATTGGGCAGGAGCATCGCGTCACCGTGCCGGAGGCATTCTTCAAGGTGGTGCTCTGTCTGAAAGGGACACCCAAGGCCATTGGCTTTATCTATCGCAACATCGATGGCAACCGACCCAAAGGCGACTATGTCAACAGCATCGACGAGGTGGAGCGTATCACCGGCTATGATTTCTTCCACGGACTGAACAAAAAGATGCAGGACAAGGTGGAGAAAGAAGCCGACCTGGGACTGTGGTAGACGGCTACACAATAGACGCTATAGACGCTATAGGCGCTATCCACTCCATGATTTCTATAAAACCCTATAAGTTAAAGATGAAAAAGATTTTCACGCTCTTGGCTGCCATCCTGTTGGCAGCACCCATGCTGGCAGGCAGCAACGTCCAGCGTCCAAAACTCGTTGTCGGTCTGATGGTAGATCAGATGCGTTGGGACTACCTCTATTATTATTACCCACAGTTCGGCACTGACGGTCTGCGCCGCCTGGTCGACGAGGGCTACAGCTACGAGAACACGCTGATCAACTATGTGCCTACTGTCACCGCCATAGGCCACTCCAGCGTCTACACTGGCTCGGTGCCCGCGCTGACCGGCATCGCCGGCAACAACTTTGTCAAAGACGGCAAGCAAGTCTATTGCTGCGACGACGACAACGTCCGTTCCGTGGGCTCCAACTCCAAAGAGGGAAAGATGTCGCCACGCAACCTGCTGGCCTCCGGCATCGGCGACCAGCTGCGCATCGCCACTGACTTCAAAGGCAAGGTCATCGGCATCGCCCTGAAAGACCGTGCCGCCATCCTGCCCGCTGGACATGCTGCAAACGCCGCCTACTGGTGGGACCAGAGTGCGGGACACTTCATCACCTCCTCCTACTACATGAAGGAGTTGCCGAAATGGGTGAAGGACATCAACAAGAAAATACAGACCAAACCCGGCACCAACGTCAAGACGTCTGTGCCCGGCGTGACCAAGACCTTCCAGATGGCAGAAGCCGCCATCGACGGGGAACAGCTCGGACAGGACAGCATCACCGATCTGCTGGCCATGAGCGTGTCGTCGACAGACGCCATCGGACACCAGTACGGCACACGCGGACAGGAGAACCACGACGTGTATATGGAACTCGACCGCCAGGTAGGACTGTTTCTGAAGTTCCTCGACGAGAAAGTGGGACGCGGCAACTACCTGCTCTTCCTCACCGCCGACCACGGTGCTGCCCACAACCCCAACTTCCTCAAGGCTCACAACCTGCCGTCGGGCGGTCTCAATACCTGGGGCAAGGACTCTTGGCTCAACAGCCGGCTGCCGCAACTCGAGAAGGAGACCGGCATCAGCCCGCTGGTGACAAACGTCGATGCCGGCCGCGTCTATCTTAACCACGAGGCCATCGCCAAGAGTGGAAGGAAACTCTGCGACGTGAAGCGGCAGATGATCGAGACGTTGGAGCAGGACTCAAACATCCTCTATGTCGTGGACTACGACAAGGCGCTCACCACGTCCCTGCCCTCCCGCCTGCGCGAGATGATCGTCAACGGATATAACAAGAAGCGCAGCGGTGATCTCATCTACGTGCCACGACCCGACTGGGAGGATGTCAGCAACGCTGCCGACTACCGCGGCACAAGCCACGGACTGTGGAACCCCACCGACGCCCACATCCCCTTCGTGCTCTATGGCTGGCACATACCTCATGGACAGACTGCCGAGCCGACGCATATCGTCGACATCGCACCGACTATCTGTGAGCTGCTGCACATACAGATGCCCAACGAATGTATCGGCGACGCCAAGTTGCCGAAATAAGATTGATGTGATGATTGAGAAACAGCATGAGATGGATCTGCGAGAACTTGGGTTCTGCTACTTGCCGTATTTTTTTTGGAATTAATATCTGATAGCAACCCGATAATACTATTTTTTTTGTAACTTTGCATCGCAATTGGTTCATGCGCTGAGCATGATGAAAAGGGAACCGGGTGGGAATCCCGGACAGTCCCGCTGCTGTGTGCAGTCCTTTGAGGAGCGAACACGCGTGTCACTGACAATTTGTTGGGAAGACCGTTCGCCATCCGACTGCGAGCCAGAAGACCTGCCATTGCACCCAAGGAGCATAGTCCGCGTGGTTTCGGCTATTCTCTGACATGGTATAATCAAAGCGATGCAGATGCGAAAGAAACGTCATTTCTTCATCCATGCGATAGGGCGGCAGTTGAGACAAGGACTGCTGCTGACTGGCTTATGTGTCTGCGCGGTGACTTCACCGGCTCAGAAGCGAGTTTCACGATCCTTGATGACCGACAGCATCTTCCAATTGAGGGAAGTCGTGGCCAGAGGCACGCAAACCGTGTCGCCCCATCAAACGATCTCACAAAAGCAACTCTCAGCCCTGGCCTCGAACAATGTCGCCGACGCGCTGAAGTATCTCGCCGGCGTGCAGATCAAGGACTATGGCGGCCTCGGCGGCCAGAAGACGGTCAACGTCCGATCCCTCGGCTCGCAGCACGTGGGCGTATACCTCGACGGCGTGCGCATCACCAACGCGCAAAACGGTACCGTGGACCTGGGAAAATACTCGCTGACTACGCTGGAGTCGGTGTCGCTGTTCAACGCCAACAAGACCGAGCCGCTGATGACCGCCAGCGAGTATGCCTCGGCTTCGACGATTTATCTCCGCACACGACGCCCCGACAGTACCTCGCTCACTGCCAGCTACGGCTATGGCTCGTTCAACACACGTAAGGCCAACGTCACCTATTCCTATAAGCGGTTGGCCCTGGTCGACGCGCAGTACACCCACACCGACGGCAACTATCCTTTCCGCTATCATACCGAATACGAGGACACGACAGGCCGGCGCCGCAATTCCGACCTCGACCAGATGCGCATCGAGGGCGTGCTCTTCCACGGCCCGCTGCAGTGGCACACCTATTATTATCTCTCTTACCGCGGTCTGCCGGGTGGCATCGTGCGACGTCTCTCCGACCAGTATACCGACGTAGGGCGCGAGTGGGACCAGAACTTCTTCACGCAACTCTCCTGGCAGGATCATTTCGGAGCTGTCGGACTGCGCACCATCGCCAAGTATGCCAACGACCGGCTGCACTATCGGTCGGACTACGACAACAATATCAGCGTGCACAGCAATGTCACCTATCACCAGCAGGATGCCTATGCGGCACTGGCAGCCTCTTATACTTATAAGGACTTTGGCATCTCACTGTCCTCCGACCTGCGCTGGAGCGACCTCACCGCCGACATGAAGCACTTCAGCTATGTCTATCGCTTGGACAGCAAGAACGCGCTGACCGCCTTCTACCGTCACGGGGGGCTGTCGCTCAACGCCACGACACTCTACACCTATTGTCGCGACCACACCCGTCGCAAAGCCGGACCCCTGCACCGCTGGACGTGGGATGCCTTGGCCTCTTACCGTCTTGGAGACTGGACGCTGCGCGCCTTCTACAAGAGCGTGTTCCGCATTCCTACGCTCAACGACCTTTACTACACGCTCACGGGCAACCGTTTTCTCAAACCCGAATATACCCAGCAGTGGGATGCGGGATTCACCTATGAGCACCGGTGGCTGCGCCTGCAGGTCGACGGATACTTCAACCATGTCAAAGACCGCATCGTCTGCCTGCCGCTGAAAGGATCGTTTCAGTGGTCCATGCTCAACTATGGCTATACACGTTGCATTGGCACAGATGTCTCGGTCAATGCCGCTTTCAAGCACCATATCGTCATGCTCTCCGCTACCTTTCAGGATGACCGCAACCGCACAAATCCTGGGGGGAAGGACTACAACGACTTTGTGGCTTATGCACCGCGCTGGTCGTTCTCGGCCATCTACACGTTTCTCTGGCGTGGACTCTCCGTGTCGGTCTCGGACATGTTTGTCGACAAGCGCTACTGGACGGCGCAGAATAGTGTTGATGCCCCCCTTGACCGCTACAACTGCATGGACGTGAAGGCAGGATACCGCCTGAGATGGTTCACGATAGAAGCCGAATGTCAGAATGTCTCCGACAAGCCTTACGAAATGATTCAACGGTGGCCTATGCCGGGACGGCGATATGCCGTGACAATGAAGGCGAACTTGTGAATGTTAAATGATGAATGTTGAATGAAATGCATGGCATTAAGATAATAGGTAAAAAGTACATGATTATGGTAAAGAAATTATTATTTGCGTTAGCGCTGCTCCTCTCCCCTCTCTTTGGGCTTGGAGGGTCTGCTTCCACCCTTTTAGGGGGACCAGGAGGGTCTGAGAGCCTGATCGTCTGCAACGAGGGCAATCATCAGAGCGACAACGGACAACTGTCGTTCTACGATGGCAAGACGGGCACGCTGACCAACCAGTGGTTCCGGCAAGTCAACAAGACGAAACTCGGCGACACGCCCAACGACATCATTCAGGTCAACGACACGCTCATCGCCATTGCCATCAACTGGTCGAATATCATCCAGTTTATCCACCCCGACGGCACCGCCTGCGGAGCCACAGAGGGCGTACCCAACAACCGCCGCCTCTGTTCTGACGGCAAGTATCTCTATGTCACCTCTTATGCCCACAAATGTGGCACCACAACGTTCACCAAAGGCTATGTGGCCAAGATCGACGTGGCCACCAAGGCTGTTATGGGCACCTGCGAGGTGGGCTGGGAACCTGAGGGCGTGCGCCTCTACAAAGGGATGCTCTATGTGGCCAACACCGGTGGCTATGCTTTCCAGGAGGGGCACGACTACGAGACGACGATCTCCGTGGTGGACCCCACGACGATGACGCTCGTCAAAAACATAGACACGGGGTGCATCAACCTCTACAGCGAGATGTCGCAGGCCGGGCAATACCTTTGCGTCAACTCGTGTGGCGACTACTACGACAATCCGGCCAAGACGGTTGTGCTCGACTGCGAGACCGACAAGGTCACCACCTTTGATTTTCCCAGCACCTACAACACCACCGACGGCAAGAAGTTCTACACCATCGGCTCGCAATTCTCCTACGACACGGGAGCCTACGTATGGTTTTTCAAAACCATCGACCCGCTGACGATGACGGTCACCGATGGTATCTTCAACGATGCCATCACCAGTAAGATCAAGTCGCTCACCGCGCCCTACGAGATCTATGTGTCGCCCTACACGGGCAACCTCTACTTCACCGACGCCCAGAGCTATGCTTCCGCCGGGGATCTCTACGGCTACACCACCGACGGCAAGGCTCTCTTCGGACCGCTCGAAACATATATCAATCCCGCACATATCCTGGCACTCAAGCCTCAGAAAGCCACGGGCATCAACGCCGTCACGGCAAAGACCCGCGAGGCTGCGCCATCCTACAATCTCTCGGGACAGCGCGTCGACAGCCACTACAGAGGAGTGGTCGTAAGAAACGGAAAGAAACAGATTCAGAGATAACAAACTAAAGAAGTATGAAAAAGAAAATTCTACTCTTCATCTCTATGTTAGCTTGTACGGCATTGCAAGCGCAGAACGCTTATATTAATAAGGTATACGACTTCTGTCCTGCACCAGGTCAGAACGTCAATACGATGCCACAATATAATGCGGGTGATACCAAGGAGAGCATATTGGAGAGAGTGAATGCCACGCTCTGCAAGGAATCGGCGGGAATGATCAGTTTGGGAGGCTACGGCGGATATGTCGTGTTTGGCTTTGACCACAGGGTGGAAAACCAAACTGGCAAGATGGACTTTGAAGTTCTGGGCAACGCATTTTTTTCCACGGCAAGTACCAGTACTAACAGGCGCGGTGGCAGTAGTGAGCCGGGAATTATCCTTGTCAGCCAAGACACGAATGGCAACGGGCTGCCAGATGATGAATGGTATGAGATAGCAGGAAGCGAATACAATAAGCCGGAGACTATCCACGACTACGAAATTACCTACTATCGTCCCGACGAAAACAAAACGAAGACACCTGACGGGAACTTCCTTTCAGACACTACGTATGTCCGTTGGACAGACAATCACGGTGGCAAAGGCTACGTCTACAAAAACACATTCCACAGCCAAAGCTATTGGCCACAATGGCTCAGCGACTCTACGCTCACCTTCCGTGGCACAAGGCTGGCCGACAACTACGTTGACCAAAGCGGCAATGGCAGCTATTACGTGCTGTATTGCTATGACTATGGCTACGCCGACAATGTCCCCAATGACGACTCGCTGGCTTATATCAACATTGATTGGGCCGTGGACAGCAATGGCCTTCCTGCTCATCTTGACGGAATAGACTTTGTGAAGGTCTATACTGCCGTTAACCAATATTGTGGCTGGATCGGCGAAACAAGTACGGAAGTGGCTGGTGCGGTGGACCTCCATCTGAAAGGACAATCCATCGACGACCCCACAACGCGCATCTATCTGCCCTCTATCTCTTCCGTGCAAGATAGTATTACCGGACTCTTCGATCTCAGCGGACGAAAAGTCGCCTTGCCTGTAGCAGGTCGCCTATACCTTGTCAAGTCAAACGGAAAAACAAGAAAAGTCATTTGGAAATAATCAATTCACATATTCAATTATTATGAAGAAAAACTTTACTCTTTTAGTAACACTCCTTCTGTTTGTTGTGATGCGTGCCGCTGCCATTACGAGTGGCATAGACACGGTCAACATCAAACGTTGGGTAGGCAAGGGCTCCAACTATGCGGCCCTGGCAGTCAAATGGTATAACGAGAAGGGAGATGCCAAGACTCTGGTTTGGGGATACCGCTGGGCCGAAGGCGAGACCAAGACAGGCCTCGACATGCTGCTGGACGTGGCAAAGTCCGACCATCGCTTCTATGTGCTGACCCGTCAGAAAACGATGTATGGAGCGGCTATCGGCGGCTTAGGCTATGACGAAGATGACAACGGACAGCTCGGACTGACCGATGGTACCGACACCGTCTATCCTCGCAATGGTATCGTCGACGTGAACAGCTACGCCTTTGACAGCTGGAAGGCCGTCGATGACGCTGACATGTGGAACTCAGGATGGTACTCAGGATTTTGGAACTACAACATAGCATCCTCAACAGATGGAGAACTGCAATCGTCAATGGTGGGCGCATCGTCGCGTGCGCTGGTCAGTGGCTGTGTCGACGCATACGTGTTTAGTCCTTTTACTGCAAGTAATACTTATGATGGCAACCTAACCTATCTGCCTACACAATCAGACTATAGCAATGGGGCTTTCGTGGTGAATGAAGACTGGTTTGGACATCGCAACTCCTCCGTCAACTTTCTCTCGTCGGATGGCATGTGGGAGTATGAGACCATTGCCAATGTTGGCGTGACTGCATGCTATGGAGCGTTCTATGGAAATCACTTCTATGTCATGTCAAAGCAAGCCGGCACAAACATCGGTGGCCGCGTATGTATCTATGACGCGCGTTCCATGAAGCTCCAAAAGGAGATCGCTGTCATCGACGCCTCTAAGTCAAGTTGTGATGGGCGCAGCTTCGTTGGTGTGGATGCGCACAAGGGCTATGTAAGTACCTCTGGCGGCATCTATGTCCTCGATCTGGACAAGCAGGCCATCTCAGGAGAGGTGAAAGATGCGGACGGCAATGCCTTCGAAGGAGAATGTGGCAACATGATCAGACTGAACGATTATGTCTACTGTGTTGCCGCAAAGAAGGGTATCGCTGTCATCGACCCAAGCACCGACAAAGCCGTGAAGTATTTCAGCGGCTCCTTTGCTTCTATTACGCTTTCAAAAGACGGCACTCTGTGGGCCAGCCTCTCTAACGGCGGACTGGCTAAGTTAAACCTTGCAACAGGCGAGACAGAGATGATCACACTTCCTGATGGCATTGGTGCTCCGGCTACTTCTTCATGGGCTTGGACTCCCGATGGTCTCTGCGCAAGCAAGCAACACAATGTCATCTACTGGACCTCTATGACGGGATGGTCGGTCTACAAGGTCTTTAAGTATGACATTGACAGCAAGACTTTCTCCACATATATCGACCTGACCAACGATGCCGATGGCGTGAACATTTATGGTTGCAGTTTCCGTGTCGACCCTGTCAGTGACTGCGGATATGCTTCCGTCACGAAAGGGTATACCAATTTCTATCAAGTGCGCAAATATGACGCGCAAGGCAACCAGCTTGCGATCTATCCTATGAACGACGAGCAGAAGAACTACTGGTTTCCGGGAATGTTTGTCTTCCCAGATACCAAAGATCCTGTCTTCTCCGTGCAAGACGTGACCGTGGCTGTGAACCAGTCCGATACTATCGACCTCGCTTCTATGGCTTCTGATGCTGACAATATGGATGCTGCCATCGTGAAGACGCTGACGAGTGTGGATAATGAAGATGTCGTGTCGGCTGAGATCGTTGACGGAAAGCTCGTTGTCAAAGGCCTACAAGCAGGATCGACAACCATCAACCTCTCCCTGAACTCAAACGGCATTGTCGTGCCTGCGAGCTTGGATGTAACGGTTTCCGAGAGCACTGCCATTACCGCTGTCAAGACCGACATCCAGCGTGACGACGCTATCTACAACCTCGCCGGACAACGTGTCGGCAAGGACTATAAGGGTGTGGTGATCATCAACGGAAAGAAAGTGGTGAGAAGATAATGAGGCACCATGCGCCTCTGTGAAACGTAATCAGACTTTACAAAACCTTGTCTGAATTCTGTCGCAAAATAGAGAGCCGAAGGCCATGAAAAAGAGAAAAAACAGGGATGATTCGGCTCTCTTTCAAGTGTCCTGCGACAAAAGCACAGAACGGATGCGGTGCGTCCCTTGGTGACGTTGACTTTGCACTTAATCACTCTACATACAAGATGGCAAGAGTATATACCAAGGTAGATTACTCTCCGGCTTGGGAATTGAATGAGAAAGTCATAGACTATATTTTCTTCAGCAACGAGGATATTGATCACCATGAAGATTCTGGCAAATCATTTGAGAGGATGTCGAAGTACAATCATATCCGCGGAGAGGCATTCATAAGCGGTGAATGCGTATCTGTAATCGAGGACTCTGGATTTACAAATGTTGAACAGGTAATAGCAAAAGTACTTATGTCTATGCATGATGACGTACCACGCCCGACCAAGGTTCAGATTAAGATTACGAATCTCGATAAGAGGCAAATTCAATTGTATCAGAGGGTAATACGATAACAGATGTGCTAAATAAACTGCAAACAAATAAGATTTCGCATTATTTCGGTTGAAGACTCAGTCTGTAGTCGCTTGGCGACTGGCCGAGATGCTTTGTGCAGTAACGGCTGAAGTAAGAGAGTGATGTAAAATTCATAAGTTCTGCTATCTGGGTGAGGGACAGGCGTTCATCATTCAGATAGTCTTTTAATATAGGTACGGTGTGTCGGTCGATGTATGAGGTGACACTGTGTCCTGTCACGCGTTTGACGGTGGCCGAAAGATATTTAGGAGATACGTTCAGTCGCTCTGCATAGTAGCCCACATCACGCTCTGTTCGGCTGATACCAGTAGCCAATAGTGCCATAAGTTGTTTTACAATGTAGGCTGTGCGGTCAGTATGCGAATCGGTGGCTTCACGTTGAGCATGGGCCTCAAAGATGTCGTATATCATCGTCAGACAGAGACTGCCCATCAGCTCACGATAGAACTGCAAGTGGCGGTCGTCCATGCGGTCGCGCAGACGATGGAAGTCCTCTCTCAGATGCTGAGCCTGTTCTTCAGTTAGTTTGATGACAGGGTCTTGGTTCAGCGAGATACTGCCACCGATGCTGTAGTTGTTCGACGGCAGCAGGTTCTGAAGAAATTTATAATCAGCAGCAAACCATTCTACCTGCAAGTCATCATGTGCCGCCAGATTGCTGATACGATCAGGCATCGGTATCACCACCATGTCGTTTTTGATAATGTGGTAGCAATGCTCGTTGAACACAAAACTTGCCTCACCTGCCAAGCAAAGCAGGTGCATGCAGGTGTGGCTCAACTCATAGGAATTCATCCCATAGAAGTCTGTTGAATATTGAAAATCTGCCTTCATGGCTGACAAAATTGCGATTAAGCGAGCGCAGAAAGCTTGCTTTTTGCCGAGCATGAGCAAGTTCGCGCAGTTTTACTGCGCAAAATTACACATTATTTTATATACAAAAGAACGATTTGGGTGAAAAGTGAAAATTGTGACGCAATTTATGAAAGTAAAGTACCAGAAAAACGTCGTAACTTTGCACCGTGAAAGTTAAAAACGATAAGATAATGGATTTCAGAATTCAAGACCGCATGGAGTTGAAGGCATTAGTAGACTTCTATGCAACAGAGAGTGACAAGAACAACCAGGACTGCTACGTTGAGATTTTCCGTCCTGACATCAAACTGAACGTGTATTTCGGTGGTAAGCTGGGCATGACAGCAAACGACGTGCAAGACATGATCCGTCAGTTCAAGGCTTTCGGTGCCGCTAAGGTGTCTTTCCACATGAACGGTCAGCAGAGTGTGGATTTCATTGACGAGACTCATGCCACAGGTACTTGCTATGCACTGGCTACGCTGGTGACAGAGCAGGACGGTAAGGATGTGCTGACTACCCATGCAGTACGCTACTATGACAAATACGAGAAGATTGACGGTCGTTGGTGGATCAGTGAGCGTGAGCAGCATTTTGAGTGGTCAACGAATCAGACTCTGGGATAATATGGGTAAATCATTGAAACTGATACTTGCATCAGCTCTGTGTATGCTGGTTTCCACTGCATGCGGTGGAAACAGCAAGAAAGAGATTGCTGCGAATGAACAAACAACGACAAACGGGAAAACAGTTATGGCAAAAGACGGAAAGGCAATTGTAGTGTTCTTCTCGCATGCGGGAGACAACTACGCAGTAGGAAACATTGAGGTAGGTAACACGAAGATTGTGGCAGACTACATCACGGAACTGACAGGTGCGGAGCAGTTTGAGATAGTCACCCACAAGTATGACGGGATGGCATATAATCCCCTTATCAAGCTGGCTAAGGAGGAGATCAGGAATGGCGAGCTACCAGAGTATGAGGGTGAAGTGGATCTGTCAAAGTATGATACAGTATTTATCGGTGGTCCCGTATGGTGGGGCACTTATCCGCAAGTGATGTTCACCTTCTTCAAGAAGCATGCTAACGACCTGAAGGGTAAGACCGTCATTCCTTTCACCACTCACGAAGGTTCTGGATTGGCCAACTGTGTGGAGGATGTGAAGGATGCCTTCCCTGGTGCCAACGTCCAAAAGGGCTTCAGCATCTACGGTCACGAAGTACGCACGGAAAAGAAAAAGGTCGAGAAGTGGTTGAATAGTTTAGGATATTAATAACGAAGATTATGGAGTACATTAAATTACCAAACGGTGTCAATATGCCGACTTTGGGCTACGGCGTTTTTCTCGTAAGCCCTGACGAGTGTGAACGTTGTGTGAGTGATGCTTTGAGAGTGGGCTATAGGCTGATAGATACGGCACAGGCATACCAGAATGAGGAAGGGGTTGGTAATGCCTGGCGCAAGAGCGGCATCAAGCGTGAAGAACTGTTCCTTGTAACGAAGGTATGGATATCCAATGCTGGTGAAGAAAAGGCTGCCAAGAGTATCGACGAGAGCCTGCTCAAGTTGCAGACAGAGTATATCGATCTGCTGCTCATCCATCAGGCTTATGGCGACGTTTTCGGCACATGGCGGGCTATGGAGAAGGCTTATCGTGCAGGTAAGGTTCGCGCCATTGGCGTTAGCAACTTCCAAGCTGGCCGCTTCTTTGACTTCGCCCACTATGTAGAGCTGAAACCAATGGTGAACCAGCTGGAATGCAACACGTTCTCTCAGCAGATAGGGATCGAGCCGATTCTTGGCGAGTTTGGCACCAAGATGATGGCTTGGTATCCACTCGGTGGACAAGGAACTGATGGCATTGTAAAGAGCGAATTGTTGGCTTCTATCGGAACAAAGTACAACAAGACTACTGCCCAGGTAGCCCTCCGTTGGCTCACCCAGCGTGGTATCGTGGCCATTCCCAAGTCGAGCCATAAGGAGCGCATGGCGCAGAATATTGACATCTTCGATTTCTCGCTGAGTGATGACGATATGGCTCAGATAGCCAAGATGAACCAGCACGATGCTGGAACCAGAGATTTTGGTGACCCTCAGTTTGTGAAGTACCTCATTGAAACATACGGTTAAGCGAGGGCAGAATCATGCTTGGATGAATTCTGCCGAGCGTGAGTATGTTCGACGAAGTCAAATTTACGGATAAGACAATGAAACAAGTATCAGTATTAGTGGGTGCTGGCAGCATCGGACAAGCCATCATCCGTCGTGTGTCGGCTGGTAAGCACATCGTGTTGGCAGATTATAGTGAGGAGAATGCGAAACGGGCTGCAAAGACGCTTGAAGATGCAGGTTTTGAATGCTCAATTATCCAATGCGACCTTGGTTCAAAAGAGAACATCCTGAAGTTGGTGGCGTTTGCCACCAACAAGGGAGACGTGACTAATGTTGTGAATGCTGCTGGTGTATCGCCCTCACAGGCTCCCGTAGCAGAAATTCTTCGCGTTGACCTCTACGGAACAAGTGTTCTGTTGGAAGAGCTCGGCAAGGTGATTGCAGAGGGTGGCTCTGGTGTGATTATCTCATCGCAAAGCGGTCATCGTCTTCCTGCTTTGCCACAGGAGCAAAACGAAGCATTGGCAACAACTCCCGTGGATGAACTGCTGGATTTACCATTCCTAAAGGAAATCAACGACACGCTGAAAGCCTATCAATATTCCAAGCGTTGCAATGTGCTCCGCGTGATGTACGAGGCTACCCGCTGGGGCCGTCGCGGTGCTACCATTAACTCAATCTCACCAGGTATCATCATTACGCCATTGGCAAACGATGAACTGCATGGCCCCCGCAAGGAAGGCTATCTGAAGATGATAGAGGGCATGCCAGCGCGTCGAGCCGGAACACCCGACGAAGTGGGTGATATGGCTGAGTTCCTGATGTCCTCCCGTGGCCGTTTCATCAGCGGTGCCGACTTTCTGATTGATGGTGGCTGCACAGCTTCCTACTGGTATGGTGACTTACAGTATCTCAAGGTTACACATTAATGAACCGCCTTATTACGATACTGTTTCTTGGAATGACGGCAATAATCATGCAAGCAAAGACGGACAACGATCAACTGACGAACGAAGCAAGAGCAGAGGGCAAGCTTGCTTGTACTATGCCTTGCAAGGAGAAAGAAGACGAAAGTCAAATAGAAGCCCTCTACCGAGTAATGTACAAGGCTATGATGGCTAAGGACACGCTGACACTAAACCATATCCATGCCGATGATTTTGTGCTGACCCACATGACTGGGATGCATCAGTCAAAGCAAGAGTACATTAGGGCTATTGCAGGTGGTACGCTGAATTATTATTCAGAATTGTTTCACTATCGAAGAGACAGGAAACGGTACATGTTCGTGATCGCCGTGTTGTGATCGGTATTAACAGTAATGCTTCACCTCGCCGCCGTGAGCAGGATGACGA
>R21__coassemble_1226_pt1 | contig 17997 bp, 8 predicted proteins | sample R21__metabat2_high_PE_018 | metagenome-assembled genome bin R21
GAATTTATAGATACGTCCTGTATAGGGTCTGAGATCCATGTCCACGGCTCCGTCTCTCTTCAACTCGATGTCCATCTCCTGTCCTGTGAGCAAGTCGATGGCGCGCACCTCCTTTTCCGGCAGTCCGAGGAAGTCGAAGGCGTGGGCCGGGATGTTCACGCTGGTGTTGACGCGGTCGGCTCCAAAGTTCACCACCACGAGCAGCACTTCATCCTCGAACTTACGCAGGAAGGCGAACTCATGGCGGGGATTGAACTTCCAGGTCTGTGGGTTGACATACATCAGATCGAAGAACTCACCCTCGCGCACAGCAGTCTCGCGGTTGGCGATATGCAGGATCTGCTGGTATTTCAGTTGCAGGTGCATCTCGTCCTGCGTGAGATGACGGCGGTCGAAATAGCCGCGGCGGATGGTGTCTATGCACCAGTAGTCGAAGATCGTCGTACGGCCATCACACCCCGAGAAGCCTTCGGCATCCATCCCACGTTCGCCGAGCTCCTGTCCGGAATAGACCATGAAAGGATTACTGCCCATGAGTGCGGCGACGATGATTGCCGGAATGGCTTTTATACCGTTTCCGCAGAAGAAATCACTGGCAATGCGCTGCTCGTCGTGGTTCTCCAGGAAGTAGAGCATGTGTGGGCGGATGTCGTCAACGTGCTGCCAGTAGTAGGTGATGCTGCTTGCAGGGCGGCGGTCGCAGATGACGTCGCGCAGACAGTCGTACATGCCCACCTTGTCGTAGAGATAGTCAAATCCCGACTGTATGTAGGTGCGATACAGGTTGGTGTCGTATACCTCTCCGACGAAGACGACACGTGGATAGCGCTCCTTGACGATGCGGGTGGCGTAGGCCCAGAAGGCCGGCGGCACCATCTCCGCCATGTCGCAGCGGAAGCCGTCGATGCCTTTCGAAGCCCAGTAGAGCAGGATGTCGGTCATCTTCACCCATGTGTTGGGCACCGGATCGAAGTGATAGCTGCGCCCTCCGGCATCGCAGTAGTCGATGCCATAGTTGAGTTTCACGGTCTCGTACCAGTCGTTGCGCCCCGGACAGTTGTCGAAGCGGTCGTTGCCGGTACACTTGGCGGGGTTCTCGACATAAGGTTCTTCACCTTCCTTAGGCTGCACCGGTGAGACGAAAGGCTGCCCGGGACAGTAGTAGAAGTTGTTGATGGGCGAGAAGTGCTTGCCCGTGTCGTCGTCCTCACCGAGGTCGCGCACGCCTTCTGGTTTCATGATCGAGTGGTACTCGCGTGCCACATGGTTGGGTACGAAGTCGATGATGACCTTCATGCCGGCCTGGTGTGTGCGGTCGACGAGCTGTTGGAACTCGTTCATGCGCTGGTCGATGTCGTCGGCCAGATCCGGATCGATGTCGTAGTAGTCAGTGATGGCGTAGGGCGATCCCGCCACGCCCTTCACCACAGAAGGGTGCTGGCGCGGTATGCCATGCTTGCTGTAGTCCGTCGCGGTGGCGTGGCGGATGACACCCGTATACCACATATGGGTGAAGCCCATGTCGTGGATGCGGCGTAGCCGTTCCGCGTCGAAGTCGCTCATCTTTCCCGTCCCGTTGACGCGCAGCGTGCCGTTGGGAACACGGGCCGTGTTGCGGTTGCCAAAGAGACGGGTAAAGACTTGGTAAATGATGATTTTTCTCTTCATCCAATCATTTGTGTTTCACACTGTCAGATGCTTATTCGAGGCCGGTGGCCTTGACATTCTTGTCAATGCGGCCAATCATTCCGCGCAGAGCCTTTCCCGGTCCGCACTCTACGAACTCGTCGGCGCCGTCGGCGATCATGTTCTGCACAGACTTGGTCCAGCGCACTGAACTGGTGAGCTGAGCGATAAGGTTCTGCTTGATCTCCTCAGGATCGGTGTGCGGCATAGCGTCGACATTCTGATAGACGGGGCATACCGGCTTAGCGAACTGCGTCTTCTCGATGGCAGCCTGCAGCTCTTCCTTAGCGGGCTGCATGAGAGGAGAGTGGAAAGCGCCGCCGACCTTCAGAGGCAGGGCACGCTTGGCACCGGCAGCCTTCAGCTTGTCGCAAGCGACGAGGATGCCCTCTTTGTCGCCGGAGATGACGAGCTGGCCCGGGCAGTTGAAGTTGGCGGGCACCACGGTGTGGCCTTCCTTGCTGACCTCAGCGCAAATCTCCTCTACCTTCTCGTCGGGGAGCGCGATGATGGCAGCCATCGTGCCGGGATTGGCCTCGCAGGCTTTCTGCATGGCGTTGGCACGGGCAGCGACGAGACGCAGACCGTCCTCGAAGCTCAGCGCACCGGCAGCCACGAGAGCGGAGAACTCACCGAGGGAGTGACCGGCCACCATGGCGGGCTTGAAGTCGTCGCCGAGGCACAGTGCCGAGATGACGCTATGGAGGAAGACGGCAGGCTGTGTGACCTTGGTCTCCTTGAGCTGCTCATCAGTACCGGCGAACATCACGTCGGTGATCTTGAATCCGAGTATCTCGTCGGCCTGATCAAATAGTTTTTTAGCTAACGCGTTGTTGTCGTAGAGGTCTTTGCCCATGCCTACGAACTGGGAACCCTGTCCGGGAAAAACAAATGCTTTCATCTTCTTTAGTGTATATTCTTATTAATGATACGTTCTGATATCCAGTACGAAAGACAGCCGAAAGACTATCCGCTCACGGTGTTTTCTACTGTAATATGCAAATTTACATAAAAAAAGTAAGAATAGGAACTCCAGCGGCTAAAAAGTGAAGGTGCTTAACCGTATTTATAGTTTTAGAGGTAGCATATCGCATTATGGATTCCGGTGGAGAATTCCTTTTTATTTCTTCACCATCCTGCATCCGTTGGCGATAGAGACGCCGGCGGGCAACTGGTCGGACGCGCCCTGCTTCTTCACGGTTGTAGATGCGCTGCTTCTTCATAAGTACGTCAGCTGTCTTGAAACAGATTGACAAAAGTGCTTCATCGTGGGCGAACATTTTAGAGAAAGATTTTTGAGAGAAATCAGAAAATGGCCGGGTGAAAACAACAATAGATCGAGGTCACGTTGTCAAAGTACCTTTCTGATGCTATCAAAGTACCTTTCTGATCTGGTCAAAGTGCCTTTCTGACCAGATCATCTTACCGAGATGATAGCATCAGAAAGGCTTTCTGACAAGCAAAATCAGCGAAAATTTATGGTAAACCCTTGTGTTTTTTTGAGAAGAAAACGCTTTGGATTTGTAATCGTCTAAGTACCAGTTAATTATAGAAACACCCTCAAAATTCGCGAAATTGAGAGCAACATAGGTGTTGGTTCAGAAAATCGCAAGGAAAACGGCGCAAAAATGTCAGTTTATTCAACAAAGAAGAGGTCGGTGATATGCGTTAAAGGAGAAGAGCCGCAAAGGAACAGGTGGTGACGATATACCCAACTGAAACACGAGGGACGTGGAAGATTGCACATTCTCTCAGTTCAACCTCCGAGGCTGTGACTTTTGCATATGACATCTGCGCGGACAGTGACGAACCTTAGCGGGAGGAAGCCTCTTGCCTTTATTATCGTTGATAGCACCCAATGGATTTCATTGGGTGCTGGCATCATTCTGCCTTGTCGTATTTCTTACGGATCAGCTTTATCTCATGGATCAGCTCAGCGTAGTGGAGGGTGTTGAGGCTGGTCGGGGAGAGAGACGACTGTTGTTTGCGGCAGAACGATTCCACGGTGTCGAGATGCTGAAGCAGGAAGAGACGGGCATCGGAGTTGGAGGCATTGAGGCTGAACGCGCTCTTGTCCTTCGACGGATCCGCGTTGATGTCCTGGTTGAGCGTGTTGACGTACGCGCGCTCCAACTGACGGCGGTAGTAGTCCTGCTTGTCGCCTTCCTTGCCCAGCGGTTTCCACACAGCGTGGAAGAGGTCGGTGAGGTATTCCTGTACGGGATAGGGCTTGAGCGCACGCTGGCTCTTCTTGTACTGGTTGGCCACCATACCCGACGAGAGCAGGTAGGAGACGAGCGTACGGGCGCGGTTCACGATCTCGTCCTCAGCGTCAAGGTTGAGTTTCGTACAGATGCTCGTGGGATAGAGCCACAGCGGAGCCTCGAAGACATTGCGGGCGCACCAGTCGATGGCTTCCTTCTGCACGTCGCGCGGAACGACTTCCGTGGCGGGCATGCCGGGTATCGTGTTGGTATAGATGCCGCCGATGTTGCGCTGCACATGGAGACAATAACGGGCAAACTGCGCGCGCACGGACTTATGCATCTCCTCCAAGTCGTCGTACTGGCCGTCGGGTTGTGCCGTCCAATTCTCAAGATTGGCGATCACACGTTTCAAGTTCCTGATGCCATAGTCGCTGGCTTTCATGTTGTCGTCACCGATACTCTCGGTCTGGCTGCGCGGATCCTGACCACGTCCCTCGTCACTGCAGTAGGCCAGACGGTGGTCACGGCTGAGCGCCTCGCTGACCTCCGTGCGCAGCTGCTTGGCTTCCTTCCATGGATCCTTGAATTCCGGGCGATACTGATAGCCCCATTTGATGGCCCACTTGTCGTAGACATTGATGCGGGGGAACAGTCCGCGCTCCGACACGCCGTCCTCGGGCTGGGCCACATAGTTGAAGCGGGCATAGTCCATGATGCTCACCGTGTGGCCGTTGGCCTCCACCCACTTCTTGTCGCGAAGCTTTTCCACGGGTGTAGCGCTGCTGGCGATCATGTTGTGGCGCAGGCCCAGCGTGTGACCTACCTCATGGGAAGAGACGAAGCGGATAAGCTCGCCCATGAGTTTGTCAGGCAGTTGCATGGTCTGGGCGCGCTTGTCGAGCGGTCCGCACTGGGTGATATACCATTTGCGTACCAGGTTCATCACGTTGTGGTACCAGCAGATGTGGCTCTCGATGATCTCGCCGCTGCGCGGGTCAACGATGCGCGGGCCGTAGGCGTTCTCAGTCTCGGAAGGCAGATAGCGCAGGAAGCAGTATTGCGCGTCATCAGGACTGATGTCACTGCCTTTGGGTATTTCCCGGGCAACGATGGCGTTTTTGAACCCGGCAGCCTCAAAGGCAGCGTTCCAGTCGTTGATGCCGGCGATGAGATAGGGCACCCATTTCTTCGGCGTGGCCGGGTCGATGTAGTAGACGATCTGCTTTTTCGGTTCCACGAGTTTCCCCTGCTTATAGGCCTTGGGATCCTTCGGCTCCAGGCGATAGCGGCTGATGATGGCGTAGCCCTTGGAGGGGGCGCCGTCTGAGAAGCGGGTCTGACGGGTCTCGAAGTAGCCGACACGGTCGTCGGCGATGCGGGGCTGCATCGGCTTCTCGGGCAGAAGTACGATGCTCGTATTCATGCCAAAGGTGACAAAGCCGGTCTTTGATGCCGGCATCTTGCCGTCGGGACAGCTATAGGTGCGCAGCGTCCTCACCTCCACGTTGATGGGATAGACCGTCATCGTGTCGACAAAGCTGCGGTCAGACTGCAAAGCCGTGACGTTGACGATCTTGCGGTCGGACGACGAGAGTCCGAAGATGTTGTTGTCCTGGACAAAGAACTTACCCACCTCCACGAGCATGTCGCCGGTCTTCGGATTCTTGCCGATGATGTCGAACTTCGCCACGATGGGATCGATGGTTGACTTTTCAACGAGTTGCGCCATCTGTTCCTTTTCGTCAGCAATCTGTGTCTTGGCATAGGCACGGAGCAGAAGCGTCTTGTCGTCACGTTTCTCGAAATAGATGGTGCTGTGGTTGACCTCCTCGCCGGGCAGCTCCTTGAAGGCTTGCGGCACCGAGGTGAAGCGCGTCACGGCTAAGAGCATGCGGTCGGTGATGCTCTGTGGTACCTCGAAATACCATTTGTCCTCGATATGTCGGACGGTGAAGAGACCGCTATGCACCGATCCGCCTTTCTTCACGAGTTTGTCGTAGGCATTTTCCTTCTTGGCTGCTGTGGTGTCTTTCTTTGCTCTGTCCGCTGACTTCTTTTTCGTGGTCGAGTCGTTGTGAACGGTAGAGTCTGTGCGCGTCACGCTGATATTGGCGTCATCGAAACGGCCGATGCTACTGTGAGCGTTGGCCGGCAGGCCGAAGGCAAAGGCCAGGGCAGCACTGAGCGTCAGTTGTCTGAAGTTGATGTTCATATTGTTGTGCATTTAAATCTATGGAAGGAGAATGGTAATGTTGGGATTAGTCTGGTAAGGATCTCAAAGAAAGTTGAGATTGTTTGTGGTAGTATGATGCAAGCATCATACTTTTACTTTAGACCCGCAAAGGTAAGCATAATATTTGAGATATCGAACACGGAAAAGGACTTTTTGCGTATGGGGAAAGCAATTCTGCCAAATCATCTCACACTGAGACATGTGGGGCACAAGACTTGGGAATTTGTCTTTGCGCCCTTTGCGGCTTTACGAGAGGAAGACAGAATCGTTTCGTGTGAGTCGTGTCTTGGGTATCTCTCCCAAAGGGGCTAAGGCCGCCAAGGTTGCACAAAGAATTAATAATTAGACGCCTAAGCCCTCACAAACACAATCAAGGCTCCCCGTAATCACTACGGAGAGCCTCAGGAATCATTAAAATCATCTGTCTTACTGAAAAGAAGTAAGTACAGCGAACCTACATAACATCTTGTAACCTAACTTTACACTTTTAAAAACCTAAACTTATAGCATTATTATGAAGCAATGCTTATCACATCTATATCACAATCAAATCACATCTTGATCACATTGACCGACAGCGGAGCGAGCATCACCTTGAAGGTCTTACCCGTCTTCTGCTTGGCAGTCACCGGCACGACATGCTTCGGGTTGTCGATGGAGTTGGTGTCCTCGGGCTTGGCAGCTTTCAGCGTGGTGATGGTACCCTTACCGGCTACCTTGCCGCCGCTGACGGTGACGGTGAGCGTCTGTGCTGTCTTTCCGCCGTTGACAACCTTCAGATATGTACGTCCCGAATGAGTGTCGGTCGTAGCAGAGTAGTATAGCTGCGGTAGTTTCTTTCCCTCATATTGCATCGTCGGCATGTCCTTGTCGGTCATCGGCACAATGCAGTTGCCGACATTCTGGGCGAACATGCACTGAGCGTAGTAGGAAGGCGAGCCGTAAGCGTTGAGTGCGTCATAGCCGATGAGATCGCTTTCCCATTGCATGCCACCCTTGTTGACGTTGACGAAGAGCGGGGCGTAGCAGTGGCCGATCAGCAAGTCGGCATTGCGCTCCATGCCCGTCATCCATGCAGCGTCGCCAAGTGCCGCGTTCATGTTTGTCGTCGGCTTGCCCTCGCGTGCGGCCCACTCGCCGCAGAAGATCTTCGGGCCCTTGCGGTCATATTTGTCGTATTGGTTGGCAGCCTCATACATGCCACCTGTACTGCGATAGTAGTGCTCGTCGATGACATCGAACTTCAGTCCCGTCACGCCCGTCTCCTGAGCCCAGCGCTCCACCATCTTCTGATCAGCGGTAGAGATAAGCTGCAGCTGAGGATACTTGGCTTTGATGGCCTCGTAGAACTTTTTATAACGTCCGGCATAGGACCCGCTCTCGTCGAAGAAGTCCTCATTGCCAATCTCCACATAGTGCAGAGGGAAAGGCTGGGGATGACCGTCGCGTACACGCTGCGCGCCCCACTTGGTCTCGGGGCCGCCCGTGACATACTCGATCTCGTCGAGCGCATCCTGGATGAAGCCGTCGACATAGTCGGCAGTGAGGTAGTCACCGCTGAGCGTATATCCGGCGAAGACGGCGAGAATCGGCTCTGCGCCACAGTCCTCTGCCCACTCCAGAAACTCCAGCAAGCCGAGACCGTCGGTAGAGCGATAGCCCCACGGACTCATGTGGCCCGGCCGCTCATCGGGATCACCGACCGTGCGCTTCCAGTCGAAGCGGTTACGGAAATCGTTGCCTTCGACATAGTTGCCGCCTGGGAAGCGCAGGAACTTCGGCTTCATCTGGCACATCATCTCCATGAGATCCTTACGCAGTCCGTTGGGACGGTTGTTGAACGTCTCTGGGAAGAGTACCGTCTTACTCAGATCGTACGTTCCCTCGTTGTCGGCAGTGATGATAAAGCGAGCGTCTTTCGTGGCCTTGACCTTCTCGGGAACCGTCAGTTCAAAGCTTTTCTTCTGCCAGTTCTCGCCGAGTCCGTCGATCTTTGTGGACGCAAAGACCGTCTTGCCGTCGTTGCTGACGAGGCTCAGCGTGAGCGAAGCGCCACTGCCTTTCTCTGCCTTGGCGATGACATATCCTTTATAGAGTTCTTTCGCGCGGATGGGCACGCCCCAGTATCCACCATTGGCGATGCTTGCTCTGGCTTTAGCTTTCCATTTCAGCACGGCAGGATTGGCGCGGTTGTATCCGCCTTTCTGCGTGAGCGTGAGCTGTGAAGCCAGCGTGTCTGTTGCCAGCCAGTATTTCGGTCCGCCCGAATGCCAGGGCGTCCATGGGTTGCGTCGCTGTCCATTGGCGTCCTCACGGAAAGAGGGATCACGCAGGATCTGAGCGTAGAGGCCGCCTTCATAGGAGTAGTTGATCTCCTCGGTCATCATACCATATAGTGTGGGACTTACCGTCTTCCGGGCTTCGTCGAGATGCAGGGTCAGCTGCTGAGCGTTGGCGCCGAGCGCTGCCATCAGCATGAGGGTAGTTAAAGTAGTTTTTGTCGTTTTCATATTTGGGTGATTTGATTTCTGCTGCAAAATTACGACATTCGTCCAAAACCTACTTTATGATTAGTCTCATAGAGTTTCGAAATTTGTTTCACGGTGTAACATTTACTTTGTAATACGTCTTTTTAGACACTTTTTTATAATAAAGCTGTAGAGACTCATCATTTTTTGCTATCTTTGTAACTATAAAATAAGGGGGCGCGTCAGTTTCGCCGTACATCTTGTACTCCTGGATGTCGTGTCTCCCTAAACCTGAATAACATAACATCTTGTTATCGGCACAGATAAGAATCATCATGCAGAACCTTAAACAGACTCTTCTTTTCCTTATCCTATTACTGACTTCTGCCATCGCGGAGGCTCAGACCGGTAAGCTCTATAACACCGAGAACGGCTTGTCGAGCAGCTTTGCCAATCAGGTGTTTCAAGACAGCCGTGGTTTCATCTGGGTTGCCACGCGCAATGGCTTGAGTGTCTTCGACGGCTATCACTTTGTTGTGATCAACCGTGACAACTCCAGCTCACGTGGTTTTGACAGCAACTATATTAATAAGGTGGAGCAAGACCATCAGGGCAACATCCTGTTAGGCTCCAACAAAGGACTTCTGAACTTCGACGGACAACAGTTCCACGCATATAAAATCTACAACGATCAGCACAAGCTTGTCAAGACCTATGTCAACGACATCGTCGTGCGGCGCAACGGACAGGTGCTCATCGGTACGTCGGGCTACGGTATTCTCCAGCCTTCCGGCAAAGCTGAGGATTATGTCTGTCGGCCGGTGAAAGGTGCTATCAGCAAGTTGAAATACATCCGTCGGATGGCTGAGGACCGGTTGGGGCGGCTGTGGATCAACACCGAGGACGGCCGTCTGCTGTGCCTGGACCGTCAGGGACGACTGACGCAACGGCTTCCGATAGGTGGAAAACAGTCGGTCTCTTCTATCGCCTGCGACGCTCAGGGAAACGTCTACGCCGGCACGACGGGCGACGGCGTCTACTTCTCGCGTGGCGGCGTGATGCCGTTTACGCAGGTCAGCGCCTTGGGCAAACTCTCTGTGTCGTGTGTCTTTGTTGCTCCTTCTGGCAAAGTCTATGTCGGCAGCGACGGTTATGGTTTGTACTCCTATCAGCCTACCACCGGTCTCGTGGTCAACAATCCATTCTATTCCAATCGTATTGACCTCACCACGGGTAAGGTCAACTCCATCATTCAGGATCGGCAGGGCAACGTGTGGATGACGATGCTACAAAAAGGACTCTACATGCAGCCCGCGCTTGCCTTTGACTTTGGCTATATCGGCTACCGCGCTGGCAACAACAATCCCATCGGCGGCAATTGCGTCACGCGTGTACTCTTCGGCGACGGCGGCACGATGTGGGTGGGAACAGACCGCGACGGCCTCTACCTCCTCGACGCCATGGGCAAGCAACTCCGGCACTATACTTTCCCCAATACCATTGAGGCGCTCTGCTTCGACAGTCATCATCGGCTCTGGATCGGCAGCTACCTCGAAGGATGCGGCTATCTTGAGGGTGGTAGCTATCATCCCGTCAATCTCGGACAGGGCGTGAGCGTCTTCGACATCAAATGTGATGCTCGTGGCAACGTCTGGCTGGCGACGCTTGGCAATGGCCTCGTCGTGATCCGTCCCGACGGCACCCGCCGCACTTACGTCATGGCCAAGGGGGCTGACAACAACCTGAAAGTAAACAGCCTGCCCAACAACTTCCTCTTCAACCTGGCTTTCTCGCGCGACGGTAGCCGACTCTTTGTGGCCAGCTCTGTGGGCATGTCGTGTCTCGATCTTAAGCACGACAGTTGGGTGACTACCTTCGGCGTGAACTGCGTTGACCAGGGTTCATTTGCCCACAGCCTCTATGTCGACAGTCGCGACCGCGTGTGGGTGGGCAGCAACGACATGCTCTACTGTCACGACAAGACCCATTGGAGCAAGCCGCTCGTCTATACGGTACGGCAGGGGCTGCCTGACAACAACGTGGCCTTCATGCAGGAAGACCGGCAGCAGCGGTTGTGGTTCGGTACGCTCCATGGTCTCTGCTGCATGGATATGCGCACGGGCAAGACCCAAAGCTTCTTTGTCGGCAATGGCCTGCAGAGCAATGAATTCAGTGACGGCGCGGCCTCGCTGTCTGCCGACGGTCGCCGTCTACTTGTCGGCGGACCGGGCGGCATCAATGTTTTCGATCCATCGCGCATCGGCCGTACGTCGTGGAGAGGCTTGGTGCAAATCTCGCGCTTCCTCGTGGGCAATGAGCCTGTGGTGCCGGGGATGAAGTCGGGATGGTTTACGATCACTGAGAAGCCTTGCTACGAATCCCGCCTGTTCTCCTTGGCACAGGATGACAACAGCTTCTCACTGGAGCTGACAACATTCACATATAACAATGTGGAGCAGGTGACCTATGCCTACAGCATCAACGATGAGGGCTGGAAGACACTGACCCAGGGGCAGAACGTACTGTCCTTCGCCCATCTGCCTGCCGGCAAATATCAGTTCCGCGTCAAGGCGCTCTACAATGGGCAGTCGTCGGCCGAGGAGGAGTTTCAGGTCGAGATCCGTCCTGCGTGGTATGCTTCCTGGCCTGCAAAGTTTGTTTATCTGATCTTGTTAGTCTGGGCTTTCTATGTTTATCTCGCCTACCGCAAGCGCAAGGAACAGGAGCGCCTCACGCTTCAGGAGCATATCCATGCCGAAGATATGGGTGAGGCCAAGCTGCGCTTCTTTGTCAACATCAGCCACGACATCCGCACCCCGCTCACGCTGATCATCACGCCGCTGCTCTCGCTCATCAAGACTGACCGCGACCCGCAGCGACAAAACACCTACGCGCTCATGCGCCGCAACGCCGAGCGTATTCTCCACCTCGTCAACCAGATGATGGACCTCCGCAAGATCGACAAGGGAAAGATGGTCATGCACATGCAGAAAACTGATATGGTCAGCTTCATCGACGACGAGGTGCAGCTCTTCCAGCAGCAGGCCAACATCAAGAAGATACACTTCGTCTTCCACCACGACAGCGACATGCTCCCGGTATGGGTGGACCGCGACAATTTCGATAAGGTGATCATGAACCTGCTCTCCAATGCCTTTAAGTTTACGCCGACGGGTGGCGATGTAAATATCAGCCTGACACATACCGGCGCTGATGCCATCATCACCGTGCGCGACACGGGCTGCGGTATTCCGAAAGACAAACTCGAGACGATCTTCCAGCGGTTCTATCAGAGTCCTACCAGCATGGGCGAGCGCAACACGGGTACGGGCATTGGCCTCGACCTCACCCGTTCGCTCGTGGAACTTCACTATGGTACGATCACTGCGCACAACAACAGCGGGGGGGCGGGCTCCTGCTTCGTCGTCACCCTACCCTTGGGCAACAGCCATCTCAAACCCGAGGAGATGCTCGCCGACGACGGCAGCATGACACCCGTGCAGCATGACGATAGTGAGGCCGACAAGCAGTTGGCCCAGGAACTCAAGGAGATGGAGGCCGATCCGCTCGTGCATCCGGTAGCCTCGCGCAACGACAACAGTAAGCCCACGATCGCCATCGTGGAGGACGACGATGAGATCGCCAGCTATTTGCAGACCGAACTGAGCAATGAATACAACATCCGCTACTACCCCAACGGCAAGGTGGCGCTTGCGGAGATTCTCAAGGACATGCCCAATCTGGTCATCAGCGACGTGATGATGCCTGAGATGGATGGTATCACGCTCTGCACCAAGCTCAAGTCAAATATCAACACCAATCATCTGCCCGTCATCCTCCTCACCGCCAAGAGCCGTGACGAGGACCGCATGGAGGGCTTGGAGACGGGTGCCGACGCCTATGTGGTGAAACCATTCAACATGGACATCCTGCGCCGCACCATCGCCAATCTTCTCGCCGTGCGCCGTACGCTGAAGAATAAGTTCACCGGACAGGAAGACCAAGCCGATAAAGTCAACAAGGTCGACGTGCAGACGCCCGACGACAAGTTCCTGCAGCGGGTCATGGATGTCATCAACGACAACCTCAGCAACTCCGACCTTGGTGTCGACGATATAGCCGACCGTGTGGGCATCAGCCGTGTGCATCTCTACCGAAAGATGAAGGAGCTCACCAACCAGACACCGCACAACTTCATCAAGAACCTGCGACTGAAGCAGGCTGCCCGCCTGCTCGAGGATCCGAAACAGAGCATCACTGAGGTGATGTATGCCTGTGGATTCTCCAACTCGGCCAGTTTCTCCACGATGTTCAAGAATATGTATGGCATGTCGCCAAGGGACTATCAGCGGTCGAAGATGTAGTTAAATACCCCACAGCGCCACTGGCTCTAAGAAAAGAAAGGACTGTACGCGTGGGCTTCACTTGTCAGGATCTGAGGGATCAGCGGGTTGAGGACAGTTAGAAAACTACCGCATGGGAAGTGTCAACCTTATTTCAGCTGATCCAACCGCTGAAGGAGATAGGCACGCACATCTTTCCAGTGGTAGTAAGGCGCCTTGTCGGTGGAAACGGGTAGGGTAGCCTCGTTCTCGTTGAGAAGCACCTTGACGAGGATGTCGGCTTTGCTGAGATCAGTGGCCATGTTGGGTTTATAGAAGATGAACTGCACGTTGCAGGCCATGGGATAGATGTCGTAGTTGTTCCATCCGCGGTCATCGAGTTGTTCGAGGTCGTCGATGGTCTCGCCGTAGTGGTTGAGGTTGAGCAGGCACACCAGCGGCATGACATCCGACTCATGGGCAAAGCGCAGTGTAGCGCCGGGATGTTGGAGGAGCAGACAGCTGTCGGCCGTCGTGATGATATTGTTCAGCAGATTGGCTTGCGTGAGCAGTCCATAGCTGTGGGCCTGGCGTGAGGGACCGTAATACATATACCACATTGCGTTTTTGCGCTGCCAGGAGTCATAGACCTCCTTGTCGGTGAAGATCGGCCAGAGGCTGAACTTATGTCTGAGTTCCGTGCTCTGGATGTTGGCGGCGAGGTCGAAGAGACGCTGCCCGAGCTTGTTGGCATCTATGGTGTGGGCGTAGGCCGTGTCGTTGAAGAGCAGTCCCATCAGATGGCTGTAGTTCTCATGGTTCTTGTTGAAGTCGGCGAGTGCCTGCCGGGCCTCTGGCGTGTCGCGCAACTGGTTGTATTTACCATGCTCATCGTTCATGTAGTACATGTCGTGCTGGCTGGCATCGCTGGTGATGACCATGCGCGGGTTGAGGCGTGCCAGTTCCATGAGCTCATTCCCCATGGAGAGGATGCAGCGGATGACGATGGTGGAGCGTGCGTCGACGTGTACGTTGCCGTTGAAGACCTGCGGGAAGCGCATGTACATGCGATGGGCGATGCCACGGTGCTGCTCCGCACCTAAGGGAGTGAGCTCGCCCAGACGTCCCTGCGCCTCGGCAGCCAGCATTCTTACTTTGTCGAGCACGTCGTGACCGCGTGGCGAGAGCTTGTCAAGGCTGTCGGCTTGGACCAGAATGTTCACCGCGTCGCTGTATTGGGCGGGGCTGATGAGATAGCGAGAGCCGTGTCGGCCGTAGTGACTGATATAATAAGGTGTGTAGCCTTCCGGTGCCTTGGTCAGCTTCTGTTTCGGCCCGGGATAGGCCAGATAGTTACTGGCTGCGAGATTGCGGTCAGCTTTGATTTCCTCCTTTGCCCTTTGTGCCATGGCCGGCATCGCGAGCACGAACAGCATGGCAATGAAAATCTTTCTCATCTGCATATTATATGATTTCATTTTAGCTCTATTCTACATTCACAATTCAACACTCAACGCTCATCACTCTCCTACTGGGTACGGAATCTCGAACTCCTTTTGTACCTCCATTGTCGCCTTGTTGAGGTTGATCTCGTTGAGCAGGAAGCTGTGAGGATAGATCACGGTGTATGTACAGGGATTGATGATATTGAAGACATCCTCTTTATTAGAGACGGCGAGGATATTCATCAGTTCTTCGTCTGACGGTGTCGCGTCCTGGTCGGTCTTCATCAGTTTGATGACTCCCGTTTTCACGTCGACCTGATAGAGTCGTGTGGCAGACTGGCGGCGCGGTAGCTCCACGATATAGGCGAAGGGCAGGTTCCGCTTCTTTGCCTGTTTGATGAGCAGTTTCAGCATATCCTTCTCCGGCGTGGTTGTGGTCACTTGTACATGCAAGGTGTTAAAGCCTGCACCGATACTCGGCTTATCAGGATCGTTGAAGAAATGTGCACTGCCCGTGGAGCTTGGTGCGAACTGCGTAGGCTCGGCACCGTTGAGTTTAGCTTTCAGCACGCCATGGTCGATGAGCGTGAACTGCGGCGTTGGCGTGACGCCATCGGCATCTACCGTCGTTTGGCCATAGACCGGCTGTCCCTTGTAGGTCTTCAGGTCGTTGCGGTTGACGACAGAGATCATCTTGCTGATGACGGGCTCACCGATCTTCTGTCCGATGTCATTGGCATCCTCTTCGTAGGAGGGGACAGAGATCAGCCGGCTGTCGATGAGGGCGTTCATGGCGGCACCGTCGACATAGAGGGCCGGACCCTTGTAGTATTTCGGCATGGCGGGAGCTTGGCACAGCGTCATGCAGCTGTCGGCAAAGGCGCGCACCTGAGCCTCCAGCACGTCGTCGGCAGGAATCTCGGCAGTACTCTCGTAGGCGAAGGTGTAGTCATCGCTTTGCTCCACCTGGTCGGCATCGCGAAAGTAAGCCTCGGCAGTGATGATGACACGGTGATGAGGCTGTTGGATCTTCACGCCCTCGGACGTCAGACGGTAAGAGACCATCTGCTCGCCGTTGATCTTCACCGAGGTGTAGTAGAGCTTGGGATAGTGCACGAAGACTGCGGAGAGACGCTTGGCGGTCTGCTCCAGCCGTGGCATGTCGATGTCGAAGCCGGAGGTGTCGTCGACAATCTGTGTGACAGGCTTCATGGGCTGGAGGTTGGGCAGCTTTGAAAGGTCGAGCGAGGGAGGGTTCTGCTTCAGATAAGAGGCTTTCTGCGCCTGCAGGACCACTGCCTGCTTATAGGCGGCGTCGTTGAGTTGCCACAAGGCACGGCGGATGTCGTTGTAGTCTACTTGCTCGCCATTGTTGAGCCCGAGCGCGCTGTCTTGTCCCGGCAGCTCATTGGTATTCTTGTAGTTACCGAGGAGCAGATGGGTGGACAGATAGGTGTGCCACGGCGTCTGGTCGCTTAGGGAGATGCCGCCCAACTCGCCGGTGATGTCGAAACCGCGTGAGCGCGTAGCCATCAAGTCGAGATAAAACGGTTTGGGTGAGCCTTCGAGTTGCAGGCTGTCCATCGACCGCTTCATGTCGTCGTTCATGGCAGCGAAGATCACGTTGTCGACATCCTTGCCGACAGCATTGGTGAGCGGCTGGTACTCCTTATTATATATAGGGGCTCGGAGGATCGGCGGTACGAAGTCGCTCTTCTGTGCACGCTGGGTCTCAATCTGACTGACAAAGACGGCGGGGGCGCAGGCGGTCACGGGCACCCAACCCGATTCTGCGCCACAGCTGCCGGTGAACACGGCGGGGCGGTCGCCTGCTGCCTGTATATGGGAGAACATCGACAGCGGTGTGCCGATGAGGCTCACGCCACGCACGAGCTCGTCGGGCTTGCCGTTGACATAGACACGGTAGACCTCCACGGGCGTGACTTTGAACGAGTTGATGCTTCCGCCTTCGCCCGTCATCGTGTAGCCGCTCGTCACCGTACGGAAGAAATAGCCGTAGGGCTTGCCCTGCCGCTTGGCCTCGCGGATGAGCATGTCGCGCAGTTGGGCGTCGGTATAGGATTTGGTGGTCTCCACGATCAGGTTGGACTGTCGGCTGACGGGATCGCTTTTCAGGTCAGCGCGGCCGTGACCGTTGCTCTCGGGGAAACCGTCGATGGGCTTGCGGCTCATGAGGAAGGAGCGCAGCACACCGTTCACGACATTGTCGACGCGGCGGGCTTTCACGCCCTCGTCGTCGTAGCGGTAGTTGCCGTTCATGTCCACGCCGGCATAGTGGCGCAGTGTAGGATCGCAATAGACGTTGAAAGTGGTGGGTAGCACTTGCTTGCCGACCATGTCCTTAAAGGTCTCGCCGCCTTTCTTGAGGCGGTGGCCTTCCAGGCGATGACCGAAGATCTCATGGAAGAAGACACCGGCAGCCGGACCTGAGAGGATGGCCGGACCGGTATAGGGATTGGCTACGGGCGCGGCCTTTAGCGCCTGCACACGTTTGAGCAGGTCTTGCGCCGCGGCGACGAGACGCTCCTCGGAGGGCAGTGAGTCGGGGTTGAAGGCAAAGAAATCCTGCAACATCGGCAGCATCATGCCGTCGTCGGCCATGGCTTGGGCGATGATGACGATGCGCGCCGAGCGCCGGTTTTGCACCACCTCGGTGCCGTCGGTATTGACGAGATAGGAGCGTTTGACCTCATAGATCAGTGCTGCCGTACCGTTCTGTAGGGTAGGATCCGCTTTGAATACGGCGCTGACGGCATTGAGCTTTCTGGCCCATTGCTGGTCGTCGAGCTTTGTTGCGGATGGGTTGAGCGGCTCTTCGTAGTAGTGCTCCGCCGGGGCTTTGGAGAAGCAAGGTGCTTTGTCCTCGTCGGCGGCCGACGTGGCGGCCTTGCTCTTTGCGTCCTCATAGGCCTCCACAGCACCGTCGTAAGCACCTATCGTGGCTGGCCAGAAGTTGGTGGTGATGCCGGCGGTGGCAGTGTCGTCAAAGGGCAGCGTGGCTACTTGCTGGCGACCGCCGTTGTTGTCGTCTTTGTAGTTATCGAGAGTCATGGTTCCCACGCGCACCTGCGGGATAAACGAGCGCACGTGGCTGTCGTTGTTGCCGTTGAGCACGCCAAAGGTGCTGGTGATCGTGCGCGTGTCGTTGTCCTCCACGCGATAGCTCATGAAATAGGGCTTCACGGTCTGCTTTTGCAGTTGTGTGAAGTTATATCTCAACCGGTCACGAAGGAGCGTGAGCAACTTGTCTTGTTGTTGGGCAGAGGCTGTCAGCGGACAGAAGCAGAGCAATAGCAGTGCCCAGACTAACTGTCGGTAAGCAGTAGCTTTGTCATTGGAAAGGTGTTGTTTCATGGTGACTTGAATTTATTTATGGCAAACTTACATAAAATATTTGGAATATTCGCTATTTGTGGCAATAAAATGCAATTCTATGTGTAAAAAGGGGTGGGGCTAAAAGCAGACGTGTAAGTCTCAGTAGAGATATGTTGCTAATGATGTACAAAGTTCTCGGGGGATACGTTGCTTACGATGTGTGATGTCCCCTTTCAGGGACATCACATGTGTTAGATAGGAATATCCAACAAGACTTTTGCCTCTTTTGTCTTGTAAAGT
>R21__coassemble_1267_pt1 | contig 17524 bp, 16 predicted proteins | sample R21__metabat2_high_PE_018 | metagenome-assembled genome bin R21
ACGTGAGACAGACGAAGTTGAGCGACGTGAGTTTGCCGGAGACGAACAGCCTTACGAGCGTACAACTCCCTGCAACTATACAAGAGGTGAATATTACAAATCAGAGCAGCATTTCCACTCTCACGTTAGAAGGCTACTCCAATTTGCATAAGTTTATCCTTCGAGGCAATGAGCTCTTGGACAGTTACACCTATGCCATTGGAATTTATGCCGCCAAGCCGTCGGGATTGAAGTCTGTGGAGTTTGGCCATGTGCAGTGGAACACAGACTCGAAGCGGTGCAGCATGGATATGCTGATGTATTTTGCCGACATCAAAGCCGCGCTGATAGGTGTCATCTATATGATGGCGGTATCCTCTGACCGTGCGCTTACACTTACGGACAAGTTGAAACTGTGCAATCTGTACGGGAATATAGACGACAAGAGCAACTCGCTGTATATTCAGTACGAGATAAGGACCATCGCGAAACTCTCTATCGCGGGTCAGTCTTATCTGAGCGAGGCGGGCAAGGACTATGCCTACAGCATCGCCACGCGCCCGACGACGGGCAACAACATTGCCGTGAAGGACGGCAAGTTGCAGCTGAGATGGACATTGGCGGATTCGGCAAGCCAGTACGCAACTCTAAAAGACGACAAGGCCGGCATTGTGCACGTCAATGCCCTTTCGGACGCGAGACTCGAACTGAAACACGAGCTGTCGCTGGAGGCTACCACGATAGACAACGAGGCATTGACAGCCTCGAAGATGATTGGATTCTATACGCATATCCCCAAAGTAGGCGATTTTGCCTATGCGGACGGTACGTTTGATGCCGACTGGGATGATACTCGCGAGTGTGTCGGCATCGTGTTTATGCGTCAGCCGGTATATGACGCTGACGGAAAAACCGTCACAGCATACGATGTGCATATCTGCGGCCGTGAAGACCTGTTCATGGAGTCAACGTCGAAGCAGTTGTCAAACACTACTCATCGTTGGGGGCTGCACCCGGACAATAATAATGGATTCCTGTCCAGCGAGAGTGCTATCAAGGCCGCCGCGGGGCTGAGCAGCGTGTTCGACATACCCACAATACCCAATATAGACAAACGGTGGAACGGTACGTACGCTGTAGACGGTGGTACGAGCAACGGTATTAATTACAACAACATCAACGCGGGTAACTATCTCGACGCTAATCAGGAGGATGGCTACAAGGTAATCAAGTCGGGTGCTGCGCTGTCAGACTATGACGGCAAGGGTAAAACAGAGAAGATTGTTGAGCACTCGCAGCTCATCATCACCCAATATCTCGACAGACCTCTGCCGAAGACTCTGAAGGAACTGGCAGATGCTATGCAGGCATTGAAAGATGAGAACGCATCGGCAACGAATAGTTGGCGGTACGAGGAGTTCTATTATCCCGCTGCTTACGGATGTCGTCTCTACGAACCGAGCGTGAAAGGAACGTTGGCAGATCAGTACAAGAACGGAAAGTGGTATTGTCCTGCATGTGGAGAACTTGGCAGACTATACAACTTCAAACGGCTTGGGCTGGCTGTTAATAATGCCAACGATAATCCTGCAAGTGAGGCTGTTACACCTATCTTTGCCAACGCCAACAAGAAGGCGGGCGGAACGATATTCTCGTTTGTAAATAGCTGGTATTGGAGTGTGAGCGAGTTCTACGCGTTCGGCAGTTGGCTCGTGTACTTCAATGACGGCACCGTCAACGGCAACGTCAAGTACGGCAGCTACTACGTTCGTCCTTGCACGGCATTTACCTTTCACCTTTAACCTTTGATAAGGCGGCCATTTCAAGGCCGCCGTCGCAGGGTGGTGATAATAAACATATATCTTCCCGGACGGGCGATAAGCCCGTCCGGGGGGCAACAAAAGAAACAACAAAAGAAAATAACCATGAACGAGTTGACGGAAGATATTCTGAGGGGCGCGGAAGCCAACAAGTCACAGCAGAAAAAGAAGCGTACCACGGCACAGCTTCCTATCTATCGTGACGCGTCTAATCTTCTGTATATCATCATGCGCGTGCTGTACCATGCTCCGCGTAAGATGACTAAGGCTTTGGACGAGGCGATTGTGTGCGGTACAGAGTTGTGCCGGTCACTCGCTTTGGCGAACGAGGTGAGAGGCATGGAGCGTGCGGCGGCGTTGAATATAGCACTGGCCAACGCTTACACACTTTCCACCATCATCGGCTCGCTCGCTTATTTGGATGTCATATCCAAGTCGGTATCGAAAGACCTCAGAAAGAAGATTAACACGATCGTTGCACAAGGCATCGGATGGCGGGAGTCCGCAACACAACAGGGTCAGAACATACTTCCGAAAGGAGGTGTGCTATGAGAGCTTGTGGGATTTCCATAAATGGGAGGCTTACTGGATATGGCGTGACGGCCATGTCGAGTTACGAAGTTGAAAAGCCTTATCGGAGCGAGTTCAACGCATTCAACAGTTGGAACGTGAACTTCAATGACGGCAACGTCAACAACAACAACAAGTACAACAGCAACTACGTTCGTCCTTGCACGGCAAATGTGGAATATCATATCATCATTCAGACTATCTACGAGGCTTATGAGGACTGTCTAAAAGGAAAAAGAAGCAGTTCGCAGACATTGGAGTATATGCCTACGGCGGATGAGGACTTACCTCTGCTGGCCTGGGAGGTGTATACAATGACTTATAAGCCTTCCACGTCGACTTGCTTCATGGTTACTTTTCCGAAGCTCCGCGAGGTGTTTGCAGCCGCTTTCAGAGACCGGATTATTCATCACTGGATATGCTTGCGGATGCAGCCATTGTTCGAGGAACGATGCCATGAGCTTGGAGACGTTTCTCATGCCTGCCGGAAAGGATATGGCACGAGAACCGCCATTGCGCAAGTACAGGATGGGATGATAGGAGTATCTGACCATCTACAGAAAGAGGCTTGGATATACAAGGGAGATATAGTCGGGTTCTTTATGAACATCAGTAAGACTATTCTCTGGGATATGCTCGAAGACCTCATTAAGAGAAAATACGTCGGTGAGGATATGGACATCCTGCTTTATCTGGTAAAGGTAACCGTTTTCCATCATCCGGAAAAGTGTTGCACAATACAATCTCCTATAGAGATGTGGCAGTACATAAGTAAGGACAAGTCTTTGTTCTACATAGATGACGACCTCGGGATGCCTATCGGAAATCTTACCACGCAACTCTTTGCTGGGTATTACAACAGCTTCATTGACGAGTTTGTCGAGGAACTGTTCAGAGGAAAGAATTACAGCTATACGAGAAGTGTGGATGACTTCGTGATTATCTGCGACGACCGTATATTCCTCAGACACGCCATCCGGCAGATAGCTGATTTCACGTCCGCGCAACTCGGACTTGAATGCCATAAGGATAAAATCTATTTCCAGCCAGTGAGTCATGGGGTGAAGTTTCTCGGAATGTATGTATATGCTTACCGGAAGTACACCATCAACCGCACGATTGGCAGATTTATCGACAAGGTGAATCTGTGTATTTCAGAATGCGAGGCAGGAATGACGGAGATACGGGCGGAATATTGGTCGCACGTATTCAACTCCTATTTCGGGTTCCTCGTGCAAGGAAACGAATACCGGAAACGAACCGAAATATTCAAGATGCTACCCCATGCGTGGTATGTCTATTTCGGCATAACAAACAGAAGAAAAGTAACAATTAAAAGAAGATTCAGATATGATAAATGTAATTAAGAGCCGTATCTACGGCAAGCAGCCGCACGACATCTATACGGTATTGTTCAACACGGACAAAGAACAGGCTGACAGTGTAAATCTCACAGTGCCGACACTGGATGACCTTTCGGTGGCATTAGGTGACAGCTTCATCCCTCAGTCCGAGCTCGTACAGACGCTTGCGGACTTTGAGCACGAGAGTTCCGTCAGCTTCTCTGACGAAGCAAAACTTAACTTCGCCAAGGAGCAGGTGAAAAAGGCCATCAACGCATACGACTCATCGCAAGGTGCCGGTTGCGTGAATAACTTTTACTTTGAATATGAAGGGCAGAAGTTCCCGTATTGGTTCAATGCCTACGAGCGCACGGCCTTGACATCCGAAGCTACTCAGTGGGCAAAGAAGTATGGGAAGTATCGTATAGACGCACGGAAGTACGGCATAAGCTTCGAGGTAAGCTGTGAGACATTGCTTGATTGGCTTGGGCAGCTAAAGGATTACGCCATCAAGTGTTACAACAAGACTACTGACCACTTGATTGCTGTTGAAGCGTGCGCCAGCATCGACGATACCGTGGAGTATGACTACAAAGCCGGTTATCCGGACAACTTAATTTTTGGATTATGAAAATAAAAGGGATTTTCTACAAGCCCGGTATAAACGGACTTGGAGTAAGACACTTCCATCACCTGCCTTATCGCAAGCTTTTCGACGAAGCTGCACGTCATCACGATTGGATGTATGACTTGGGTGGAGATAGTGGAGACAGAAAAGCAGCTGATGTGAGATTTTACTACGACTGCGCAAGAGTGTGCGACACCACACTACAAGTAACTATGGGTATCATCTATTTCTATGCCGTGCGTCTGTTCGGCTGGATGTTTTTCAAATACAAAAACTAATATTTTATGGAAGAATTGAATGGAATACTTCACGGTGTGCCAATTTTGGCACTAATCCACCTCGTAGCAATAATCTCTGTCATTATTGCTATGATGGCTGACCTCTGCTTTGGATGGCGCAAAGCCAAGATAAGAGGAGAGGAACGCACAAGCTATGCTTTTAGCAGAACGTTTACAAAGTTCCTATTGTATATGGGAATAATGATAGTGACAGGGTGCATCGACTTGCTCATCCACTTCGTGCTGTATATGTTCGGATATTGTTACTTTGTCCCAGTGCTGGCAATAGGAGCTGCCATTGGCCTTTGTTTAACTGAGATTTGGAGCATGAAAGAGAAAGCCGACAAAAAGACCCGTAACAGCATGAAGCATGCCGTTGAGATTATGCAAAACGCAATGACTCCAGAGCAAGTAGCGGCTCTGTTGTCAATAGTATTAAAAAAACAGAACATTTCACAAGCAAAGAAGTAACATGGCAACAAAAGCACAACAGGATTTTTGCAAGGCTATCTATAACGCAGCCTTGAAACTCAATGAAATCAACCCCGTCTTCGTGGCCGCCCAAGCGTGCCTGGAGTCGAGCTGGGGACTGAAGAAGATTGGAGACTACAACGTCTTCGGTATCACACGTGGTACGTGGCCAGCCAACCGGTGCATCCTCGTACTGACCTCGGAGGTCTTCTCCGTACCGGACAAGAAGTTCGTGGCACCCGAGAAGGTCGTCAGTGTGACGAAACGTCCGGCGGGCGGCTACCGTTACAAGGTATATCGGCTCTTTAAGAACTTCTCATCCTATGAGGAGTGTCTACAGGAGCACCTTCGACTGTTCCAGAAACCCGGCTATGCCGACGCATGGCCATATCGCAAAAATGCGCGTGAGTTTGCTAAACGTATTGTAAATAATGTCGGATGCAAGTATGCTACCGACCCGAACTACTCTGCAACCATGAGTGCCATGATTGCCAGTGTTGAGCGGATAGTAAAGTAATCACTATGAGCAAGAAAATAATCATAATCGTTTCGGTAATCATTGCTGCTTTGCTGTTCCTCTTTGGATTATGGGTAGGCAGAAAGACCGCTCCCAAGATAAACTCCACGCCAAAGGTGGAGACAAGAGCCAAGAAAGTTGCAAGTCCAAGAGAGGCTAACGAGAAAGTTGTTGGCTCTATTACTGTATCATTTACAGGTAACCAGGCGGTTGAGAATATTCCTCACCATGGTAACGAACCGATTGAAAATATTACTCTCCATGGTAACGAAGAAGCGGGAAATATTACGAGCTACAATGAATCTTGTGACAGTCCGTCTGTAGTTGAATTGCCAATCACTCAAAAGGAGTACAGAGACTCTGATTACACTGCCTATGTGAGTGGATTCCATGCAAAGCTTGACTCTATAGAAGTAAGGACGAAAGAGGTTACTTACACCAAGACCGAAATAAAATTCCGAAGATGGAATATCGGGCTAACGGGAGGTTACGGATATGGATTTCGAAGTAAGCAGTTTGAGCCATTCGTTGGGATAGGAATTACGTTAAATATTTTCAGATAATCCGTAGGTCTCATAGATTGTGTTCAGGATGTCTCCCCTGCTGGTCATAATGCCAACAGGGGAGAATTGTCGTTTTCAGACTTTCCTAACCTCTAAACAACTTTTCAAGGAGCTTAGCGTTGTTGTCGTTGATGATGGAGAAGTCTTTTTTGATGTACACATCTGCCAAATCCATACCACCAACATGATTGAGAGCTTCATCGACATCGCTCTTTGAGAAGCGCATTAGGTTACGGGAAAGTGTGGCAAAAGTGTGCCGCGCCTGGTAAAAGTTCAGTCCGTCAATACCCACAGACTTACCCACCTCCTTTAACCCTTTATTGAGTGCAGCGTTGAAATAGTAAGCGCATGAGTAGCGTCGATAAAAGTTGAATACACGTGCGCTTCCTTTGTAAAGTTTGTAGAGTTCTGAGATGCAGGGCTGAATTCTAACCTCTATATAAGCACTGTCACTTCGCCTATCTTTTGTTTTTGTTCGGTTGTAACATATCACACCATTCTTGCATATTGTCGCATTGTACATATCAACAGAGTTCATCCCCATAAGAGAGAAAGAGAGAATGAAGCAATCCCGGGCCAGCTGCGCTCTTCCATGAGGACAGCCTTTGAAATTATATATCTTCATTAATTGCTCCTGAGATAGGGCGCGCACACCCTTTTTCAGCACCTGCCGAGGGACTCTATATCGTTGAAACGGGTCGTTTTTGATGACCTGCTCATAATCGGTATTGTAAGTCCGGGCAGCTTCGCGGTACAGGTGTCGTATCTGGCCAAGATAGAGCGACTGCGCCCGTGGCTTGGACGATAGGAACTCTTCGTATCTTTTCAGCAGTTGATAAGTGATGCCGGCAAAAGGAAGCTTTCTCTCCCCCAAATACGATTCAAGAGAATTGAGCATACTTTGATAGTTCTTCTTCCCCTTGATGTTCGTGTGTTTGAGCCAATCGTCTGCGAATGTGAAGAAGTCGAGTTTGTCGGATGCGGCGGTCGTGATACGCTTGATGATTTCGCCTGCATCCAAACGCTGGCCGATAGTTTCCAGCATGAGAGCGTCGAGTTTGTCCTGTAGCTCCCTGCGTTTGCTCTCGATAAGCTGAGCCTTTGGTATATTCTTGATTCGCTTGCCATTTGATGACAAGTCGGAGTCTAACAGTTTTATTCCTGCGTTTATTCGTTTTTTAGTATTTCCAGACCTAACGATGAATGCTACAGAATAAGGCTTAGTCCGTTTATCAATCTCTATAGAAAGTTTTGCCATAGTTATTATTCTTGTGAGCCGATTTTGTGGCGGTTTTGCGTCCAAAAGTGGAAATGATACCCAAAAGTGGATTTACCCCTTTAGACGACAAACCCCCGCAACCACTAAGGTTGTGGGGATTATCGAGTGTGACCCCGGTGGGACTCAAACCCGCGACACTCAGAACCGGAATCTGATGCTCTATTCAACTGAGCTACGAGGCCATATTCCTAATTATCGTTTTGCAAAGGTAAACAATATTTTCGCTATCACCAAATTTTCACCTTAAAAAAACAAAGCGCCCACCTGATTATTCATACCGGGAAACAAGGGGGGCTCATATTGTGCGAGCTGAACTGCTTATGCCTTGACACTTGACTGTCCCCAACAGTTCAGAAATTACTATTTGAAAAATTAATTTGGCTTTTACTTGCATAATTACAATTAATAGCGTAACTTTGCAGCAGAATAGAAGAAAATCCTATTGTAGGAGATACATATTCATATCACTATACGACAATATTAACATAATCATCATATAATGAGCAAACTTATCAAGCCAATAGGCTACAAGGCCCTGCTCGACAAACATCAGACGGAACAGGGCATCAAACAGATCAAGGAGTTCTTCCAGCAAAACCTCGCCACTGAGCTGAGGTTGAGTCGTGTCACCGCCCCGCTCTTCGTCTTGCAGGGTCTGGGTATCAACGACGACCTCAACGGCGTGGAGCGCCCTGTCACCTTCCCTATCAAGGACATGGGTGAGGCAAAGGCTGAGGTCGTGCACTCCCTGGCTAAATGGAAGCGACTGACACTGGCAGAATACAATATACAGCCGGGCTACGGCATCTACACCGACATGAACGCCATACGCGCCGACGAGGAGATGGACAACCTCCACTCTCTCTATGTCGACCAATGGGACTGGGAGGCTGTCATCGAGAAGGGTGACCGCACGATTGCTTTCCTGGAGAATGTGGTGCGCCGCATCTATGCTGCTATCCTGCGCACAGAGTTCTTGGCATGCGAAAGCTATCCCCAGCTGAAACCCTTCCTGCCGCGCGAGATCCACTTCATTCACAGCCAGGACTTGCTTGACATGTATCCCAACCTCTCTCCCCACGAGCGTGAGGATGCCATCTGCAAGAAGTACGGTGCCGTGTTTGTGGAAGGTATCGGTGGAAAGCTCTCCGACGGAAAGAAGCACGATGGACGCGCTCCCGACTACGACGACTGGTCGACAGTGGCAGAGAACGGCAAGGCCGGCCTCAACGGCGACATCCTCATCTGGTATCCTGTGCTTGGCCGCTCGTTTGAGATCAGTTCCATGGGTATCCGTGTGGACAAGGAAGCGTTGTTGCGCCAGTTGAAGATTGAAGGCAAAGAAGAGCGCAAGAAACTCTATTTCCATCGCCAACTTCTCAACGACAAGCTGCCACTGAGCATCGGTGGCGGTATCGGACAGAGCCGCCTGTGCATGGTCATGCTCCACAAAGCCCATATCGGCGAGATCCAAGCCAGCATCTGGCCCGAAGACATGAGAAAGGAATGCGAAGAACTCGGCATGCCGCTCATCTAAAAGAAACGATCACAAAAGTTGCACACTACTTAGGTGGTGTGCGCAAAAACAAAGGTTCTATATTTAAGAAACCTTAATATCAGCAGCTCTCTGTTCTATAATCCATCTTTTTTGGCTATATTTGTAATAAACAAAAGAGTATGATTATGGAGCAGAGAGTGAATATTTCCAAACATCTGCAAACTGAAATAGCCACTGCTATTTCAGAATGTGAGCACGATAAGATTTTTGTTCTTACCGACGAGACCACCCACGAGAAATGTTGGCCTGTGCTTGCCAAGCAGTTTGGCCTGCGCAATGCCTACGTCATCACCATCCAGTCGACGGACAGCCATAAAGACCTCACCTCGCTGTCGCACGTTTGGAAGGAACTCGGTGACCATGGAGCCACACGTCACTCACTGCTCATCAACCTCGGCGGAGGCATGGTGACCGACTTGGGCGGCTTCGCGGCCTCTACCTTCAAGCGTGGCATTGACTTCATCAATATCCCGACAACACTGCTCGCTATGGTGGACGCCTCGATAGGCGGTAAGACGGGTATCAACTTCAACGGACTGAAAAACGAGATCGGTGTGTTCAACAATGCGCGCTTCGTTATCCTCGACACAGAGTTCCTGCGTACGCTCGATGACGAGAACATCCGTTCGGGCTATGCCGAGATGCTCAAGCATGGCCTTATCTCCGATGAGAAGCACTGGGCGGAGTTGCTCAACTTCGACTTGGATCACCCTGATTTGAAGCAACTGCAAACCATGCTGGCTTACTCTGTGAACGTCAAGAAGCGCATCGTGAAGAAAGATCCTCACGAGAAGGACATCCGCAAGGCGCTGAATTTCGGGCACACCTTCGGCCACGCCTTTGAGGCCTTCTCGCTCGACACACCCGGTAAGGAGCCCCTACTCCACGGCTATGCGGTAGCCTTCGGCCTCATCTGCGAGCTCTATCTCTCGTCGGTGCTTACCAACTTCCCGACAGACAAGATGAGGCAGACCGTGCAGTTCATCCGTGAAAACTACGGTTCGTTCGACTTCAGTTGCGATGACTACGATCAGCTCATCGAACTCATGCACCACGACAAGAAGAACACGGGCACCACGATCAACTTCACGCTCTTGGCAGGTATCGGCGACATACGCATCAACCAGACAGCCTTCGACGAGCTCATCAAGGAAGCCTTCGACTTCTTCCGGGAAGGATAAAAGCACAAGAAAAAGAATTGCAAAAGAAAAGGTTCATCCGTTAAATGAGTATCCATAAATGGGTATAACATTTAACGGATGAACCTTTTATTATTGATATCAATTGTTAGTCAATTTCACCAACATAGGCCACAGAGCTTTTATTTACCTCCCTTTTCCTTCTCTGCCGCCCGTTTTTTCTCCTCCATCGCCTCTTTATAGGCTCTCACGATAGGATCCTCGTCATCCTTGTCTAACTCCTTAAAGATCTCACGTGTCTTCCGCAGATGTTTCATGTCGCGACGGTAGCGTTTGTCTAGCATCTTAGCAAAGTCAAAAGCAAGACCGCCAGGCGTATTGTCTCTGAAGATTTGGCGAATCTGTTCTGTCAGTCCCTTTGACACCGACGGCGTTCCATCGCCCCATACGGTCACCTCACTGATCTGATGGCTATTTGGAATGAGATACGTGGTGTCCTTGATTTCTTTTGCCGTCAGTCGCTCCGTGAGATATTTACCGTGACTGACCGACAGTGTGTCAAACTGCACTGGAATATAGCAGATGCCCCGGTAGTTGGTGGTGTCGCGATAGCCCGACTTCGTGCTGGCGACAGCATCACGCACGGGCACACGCGTCTCCATGTCAGCCACCACGAACTTACGCAACTGCGGCTTCACCATCTCTTTCCGCTGCGCAGCTTGATCAGTCTTCTCCTCTTGGGCAGAAAGAGCTAATGGAACATATAAGAATAGGTATAAGAGCATCTGCTTCATCATCGGACTCCTTATTATATATATAAGCTACTAGTTACTTTCCGGCAGCCGTCACCACTTTCGGCCAGTCGGCCAGGAACGCCTCTATCGACGGGTAGAGCACGTCAGCACCTTCGTCTGTCAGCGCCTTGTCGGGCAGAGGACCACTGTTGATCGCCACGGTGAACATCTCCGCAGCCTTACCGGCACGCACACCGAGGGGGGCATTCTCCACGACGATGGCTTGACGCGGGTCGGCATATCCTGCCTTTCGCATACCTTGAAGATAAGGATCAGGATAAGGCTTTCCACGCTTCACGTCGTAGGCTGACGTAATGTGCTCGCGGACGAGATAGTCGCTGAAGTCCGTCAACAACTTGTCAATAAGCGGACGCTGACCACTGCCTGTCACCACGTTGACGCTCATCCCAGACGTTTGGATAGCCTGCATGAGTGGCTTTACACCAGGGAAGATAGGCGCGTCACCCATCTCGTGGAAGATACGTGTCTTCTCGTCGTACATCTTCTGCGCCTGTTCCAGCGTAATCTCCTCGTACTTTTGCAGAAGAAAGAAGTGACGAATGGTGTCAATGCCGCGGGCACCTTCTGTGGCGTAGGCGTCGGCTACCGTCATCGTGATACCAAACTCCGCCATCGACTGTTGCCAGGCAATAGCATGATGGGGCATGGAGTCGTAAAGGACACCATCCATATCGAACAAGACACAGCGAAAGCCCTCCCAAGTTTTCAGCTCGGGATGACTCTCCTGCATCTTGGATAAGTATTTCTCGATTGCTTTTCTTATATCTTGCATCGATTATGATTAAAAGAGTATCGCCATTCCCCCTCTCCCTCCTCAGGGGGAGAGGGGTTAGGGGAAGAGAGAGTCTTTTTTTACTTCTCCTGAGCCAAACGCTCCTGGATAGCCTTGCTCTCAGCCTCATAGCCAGGCTTGTTGAGCAGTGCGAACATATTCTTCTTGTATGCTTCCACACCAGGCTGATTGAACGGGTTGACACCCTCCAGCAAGCCGCTGATGCCGCAAGCCTTCTCGAAGAAGTAGATGAGCTGACCGATGTAATACTCGTTGAGCTGTGGCACGCTGACGCGCATGTTTGGCACGCCACCGTCGACATGAGCCAGACGGGTACCGAGCTCAGCCATCTTGTTCACCTCATCGACACGCTTACCCTCAAGGAAGTTCAGTCCGTCGAGGTTTTCCTCATCGTGCGGGAAGAGCAGCTTCTCGTTAGGAGTCTCAACAGAGATCACCGTCTCAAAGATGGTACGCTCGCCCTGCTGGATCCACTGACCCATAGAGTGCAGGTCGGTAGTGAAGTCACAAGCTGCGGGGAAGATGCCCTTGCCGTCCTTACCCTCGCTCTCGCCGTAGAGCTGCTTCCACCACTCAGCGAAGTAGTGGAGCTTCGGCTGGAAGTTGCAGACGATCTCGATCTTCTTGCCAGCCTGAGTGTACAGACCCTGACGGGTAGCAGCATACTGTGCAGCGGGATTCTCTACGAAAGGAACGTCCTTGCCACAAGCCTTCTCCATATCCTGAGCACCCTTGACGAGAGCCTTGACATCGAAGCCAGCCACAGCGATCGGCAGCAGACCTACCGGAGTGAGCACAGAGAAGCGGCCACCAACATTGTCAGGAATGACAAATGTCTTATAGCCTTCCTTGTCAGCAGCAGCACGGGCAGCACCCTTGTGTGCGTCGGTGACAGCCACGATGACGTCCTTAGCCTCTGCCTTACCACGCTGAGCCTCGCACTGCTTCTTGAGCAGACGGAAAGTCAGAGCGGTCTCGGTGGTGGTACCAGACTTGGAGATGTTGATGACACCGAACTTCTTACCCTTCAGGTAGTCGGTGAGCTCAGCGAGGTAGTCCTCACCGATGTTGTTACCGGCGAACATGATGGTGGGGTTCTTCTTGTCACCGACAAGCCATGCAAAGGAGTTGCCAAGGGCCTCGATAACGGCACGTGCGCCCAAATAGCTGCCGCCGATACCGGCGACGACGACAACCTCGCACTTCTCGCGCAATGTGTTGGCGCAAGCCTGAATCTCGTTGAGGAAGTCCTCTGTGATCTCAGAGGGCAGATGCAACCAACCGAGGAAGTCGTTGCCCTCGCATGTACCATTCTCCAAGGCCTCCTGAGCGGCCTTCACCTTCGGCTCGTAAGCCTCCACTGTACCAGCCTTGAGGAACTGTACAGCCTTCGTTGTGTCTAATGCAATGTTTTTCATGATAATCCTTTAAGAGTCAGAGTTAGAATCACGACAGAATCACGACGGATAGACAGACTACTCTGTTGGAGACAGAAAGACATGCTTTTCTTTTTAAGACAGAAAGACATAAAGATCATATTTTTCTTCTATTCTTTCTTTGACAGAAAGACATAAAGAACATATAATTCATAAAGATATATTCTGCTCTCCGCCTTTGCCTTAGTCTTTATCTCTGTCTCAGTTTCTGCTTTCGTCTTCAATGCGAATAGTCTTCTAACTGTGATGTAGTCTTGCCTAATCCTTTCTCATCATCTTACCTTATTAAATGAATAATACTAATTTATACTTGTTTTACTACCTTGTCTTCTTGTATTCCCTGTATTTACGCTTTATCTCCAAGTTCTCGCCTCCAAAGTTAATGAGTAATCCGGTATCGACATGGAGAGCCGTCAGATAATTTACCTGTTGAACCTCATCCTGCCTTGTCAGACACTGCGTAGCCTTCAATTCAATGATGACGTCATTGTCCACAAGCATATCAGCTCTGTACTCCCCAACCACAACGTCCTTATAATAGACATCAATGGGTGTTTCGGGTTTCACATTCAGGTTGTGCTCTCGAAGTTCAAGATAAAGGCATTCTATATACCTTTTCCAAGAAGCTTTTTGGCAACACGCCCCGAACATTATATGCGCATTGAATAATCTTAGTTATCTTCTCTTCCAACGCCTTTCTCTTTAGCTCTTCTTCATCCATCTTACTCATTATATTATATGTATTGTCTTCCTTCTGCTAAAACTCAAGATTACCTCTTTATAAGAATATGTCCTTTATGTCTTTATGTCTTAAAGCCAAGAACATGTCTTTTATGTCTTTATGTCTTAAAAACAAAGAACATGTCTTTATGTCAAAGCATTCACGAGAGTCTTTCTGTCAGAGCGGGGATGACATCTCGCGGACGCAGGTCTTTGTAGAGTATGTCGTAGACGGCATCGAGGATCGGCATGCTCACGTGGAGCTGTCGGTTGATCTCCTCCATGCACTTTGTACCGTAGTATCCTTCCGCCACCATCTTCATCTCAGCCTGGGCACTCTTGATGGAGTAGCCCTTACCGATCATCATACCGAAGGTGCGGTTGCGCGAGAAGTTGGAGTATCCCGTCACGAGCAGGTCGCCGAGGTAGACACTGTCACAGATGTTGCGGTGCACCGGGTTGACGGCAGTCAGGAAGCGGTCCATCTCACGGATGGCATTGGTGAGGAAGACAGCCTGGAAGTTATCGCCATAACCCATGCCGTTACAGATGCCCGCGCAGATAGCGTAGACGTTTTTCAGCACAGCCGCATACTCGATACCCGTGACATCGGTGGAGGTTTCAGTCTTCACATAGTCGCAGGCGAGTACACGCGAGAACTCCCTTGCCATCTTCTCGTCGCTGCCAGCTACGGTGAGATAGGTAAGCCTTTCGAGCGCCACCTCCTCGGCGTGTGACGGTCCGCCAATGCAGAGCAACTGCCGGTAGGGCACGCCATAGCGCTGATGGAAATAGTCTGAGCAGACCACATCCTCGCCGGGCACGATACCTTTGATGGCGGTGACGATGAACTTATGGCTGATGTCGGCCGTGAGCTTCTTCAGATGGTCTTTCAAGTAAGGCGAGGGCGTGACAAAGACGAGCGTGTCATATTCAGTGGCAATCTCGTTGATGTCCGAAGTGAAGTCGATGTCGTCAGTGTCGAAGTGTACACCTGTGAGATAGGCCGGATTATGTCCGAGCCGTCGGAAGTCAGCAATGCGGTCGTCACGCCGCATATACCATCCGATGTGTCCCGTGTGCTCCACCACCACCTTAGCGATGGCGGTAGCCCACGAGCCGCCCCCAATGATGGCCACACGGCCAAAATCGGGAATGGAGCCTTTCTTCCGCAGGCCCAGTGCTCTACTGATTCTTCTGAACAGACGCATAGTCAACTTATAGCCTTAGAGATTCTTGGCACCGTCGATCCAGTGCTGGATGTCGTCGACCGTCGGCTTCTCGTATCCAAGTTTATATTTCTTGTTGATCTCACCGATCTTCTGCTGCAAGCCCTGCGCCTTTTCGTCCTTGATGTCGGAAATGAGGTTGAAGCCAGCCTTACGCAGCACATACACCCAATCCTCAGGTACGCCAAGGGCAGCCCATTCTTTGATGCTGCTCTGTGGCATCTTTGCCTCAGGCTTCATCTGCGGGAAGAGCATGATCTCCTGAATGTTTTCCTTACCGATCATCAACATGCAGAGGCGGTCGATGCCGATGCCGATACCGCTGGTGGGCGGCATGCCATATTGCAGGGCACGCAGGAAGTCCTGGTCGATGATCATTGCCTCATCGTCACCCTTGTCGGCGAGCCTCATCTGCTCCTTGAAGCGATTCTCCTGGTCGATGGGGTCGTTGAGCTCTGAATAAGCGTTGGCGAGCTCCTTACCATTGACCATCAGCTCGAAGCGCTCAGTGAGTCCTGGCTTAGAACGGTGCATCTTCGTCAGCGGACTCATCTCCACTGGGTAGTCAATGATAAATGTTGGCTGGATGAACGTACCCTCGCAGAACTCACCAAAGATCTCATCGATGAGCTTGCCCTTACCGAAGCTCTCGTCGATGCCTTCCATCTTGAGTTTGTTCACAGCGATGTCGCGGATCTCCTCCTCGCTCTTGCCGTCGAGATCGAAGCCCGTCTTCTCCTTGATGGCATCGAGGATAGGCAGACGGCGGAAAGGAGCCTTGAACGAAATGACGTGGTCGCCGTTCTTCACCTCTGTGCTGCCGTTGACAGCCACACAGATGGTCTCGAGCAAGCGCTCGGTAAACGACATCATCCAGTTATAATCCTTGTATTGCACATAGAGCTCCATGCAGGTGAACTCCGGATTGTGGTATTTATCCATACCCTCGTTGCGGAAGTTCTTGCCAATCTCGTAGACGCCCTCAAAGCCGCCCACGATGAGTCGCTTGAGATAGAGCTCAGTGGCGATACGCATGTACATGTCGATGTTCAGCGCATTGAAGTGCGTGATGAACGGACGTGCGCTGGCACCACCGGGGATGCTCTGCAGAATAGGAGTCTCCACCTCAGTGTATCCGGCCTCGTCGAAGAAGTTGCGCATGGTCTTGAGCACCTTGGCACGTTTAAGGAATGTATCCTTCACACCGTCGTTGACGATGAGGTCGACATAGCGCTGGCGGGCGCACAGCTCAGGATCATCGAACTTGTCGTAAGCCACACCATCCTTGTATTTCACGATCGGCAGCGGCTTGAGGCTCTTGCTCAGCAGTTTCAGCGACTGGGCGTGAACAGAGATCTCACCCGTCTGTGTCTTGAAGACGAAACCTTTGATACCGATGAAGTCACCGATGTCGAGGAGTTTCTTAAAGACCTTGTTGTACATGTCCTTATCCTCGTCGGGGCAGATGTCGTCACGAGTGACATACACCTGGATTCTTCCCTTGCTATCCTGCAACTCCACGAAGCTGGCCTTGCCCATGATACGGCGGCTCATCATACGCCCGGCGATGACGACCTCCTGCTTCTCACCCTCCTTGAAGTTGTTCTTGATGTCTACAGAAAAGGCATTGGTGGGAAACTCAGCTGCCGGATACGGGTCGATACCCATGTTGCGCAGCTCCTGCAGACTCTGGCGTCGTCCAATCTCCTGCTCGCTTAACTCTAAAATGTTCATACTTATAGTTATATTCGAATATATTTTTCCTATATGCAAAGGTACAAAAAAGAAATGAGAATGAGGGCTATTTAATAATTAATAACCACGTCAGCAAGTGTGAAACATGCGCAACCCTGCACGCTGACAGCGCGACAAGTGTGAGCGCCAGTTAACCGCTACAACAAAAAAATTACAGTTTTACTAATATCCGTTTCTTTCAAAGTACCTCTCGGGTGTACTATGAATTACCCAGGCTATCCTATTTAGCAGGAAGTCTTCGTCCTGTTACTGCAATACCGACAGTCGCCGGGAGATTTTTCATCGTACCTTTAACCACATTTCTTACTATCCCTTTGCGAAGAGCAGCAGGGAAATGGATTGTGCCTTGAGATCCGGAAACAATAGATAGCCCCACAAAGTATTCGTTTTCTTTATGCAAAGTGATTGGCGAATCGGCCATTACTTTAACATCTGAATTCTTATTCACTGAAGACAGATTAATATAGATAGGCTTGGAACTAACTGGTTCGAATTGGTTTTCAACCACTTTATAAACGATAAGCCGAAGTACACATTGCTCATAGGTGCATTCTTCTATGTGCAAATTGAAATAATCCTAATATCCGCACCACAATAGTCTCTAATATCTTATAACGTCCTGAGCAACAAA
>R21__coassemble_1302_pt1 | contig 17221 bp, 12 predicted proteins | sample R21__metabat2_high_PE_018 | metagenome-assembled genome bin R21
CCTTTGGGGAATATACCGCATACTGGCAGATGTCCACCTGCGCATAGTTGTCAGCCCTGCTGATGACATTCTGCAACATCACGTAGGGTGTGGTCTTGTCTGCGTCCGTCGTCGGGTTCACCATCATAAAGCGGTTCACAAGTACGTCAGAACTGATGGTTCCGCCCATGCCGTCGTCACACGTCAGCCATGCCTTCACCGTTTTCACGCCATGCTTGAAGAGCTTGTAAGTGTCAGTGCTGTCTTGTATGTTGCTGTTGATGGTCGTCGAGTCGTCAGAGGCCGTGAGGGTATAGGTGATCTCCGGCATCTTCGTGTTGTTGCTGCCCGTCAGCTCGATGTGGAGCGTTTTGGGCACGGCACCGTACACCATGTAGGAGATGGGGAAGCCTTTGTCCTGGTAGGTACTGGCCAACAACGGTGTCTGCCAGTTGAGCTGGCACGTCAGATTGAGCGTGGTCTTAGTGATACTGTTCCCCAAGAGCACATAAGTAGACGTAGCCGTTTTCTCGCTGCCGTCATCAGCCGTGTAAGTATATTGCGCGCGAAGTCTCAGCTTCTGTTTTCCGTTGATCAGCACATCGCCCAACTCCACATCGGTATAGGTGTTCTCATCGGCATAGTCGGTAGAGACCAGTGCGCTATTACGAGTATCAACGACCTTCCATGCCGTTCCTCCGTCAGTGGAACGCTCGATGATAAGCGTACCCATCGACCCATTGTTCAACCGCTCTCCGTTGCTCACCTTAACAGCGCAGAATCTCACCTTGGCGGTCAGCGCATTCCCGCTCACCACCAAGTCAGCCGTCTTGCTCACTTCGGCAAACAGGTAAGCCGAATAGCTGTCGCCCTGCACGGTGGAGATAGGCAGTGCCTCGTTGACCAACAGCAACGATGCGTTAGCCTCTGGGTCTGACTTGTATTTCGTACAGTCATCCTCGGACGCGAATCCCCAAAGATGGTAAAAATTGCTTGCGTCGATGTTCGTTGACCAGCACAACCAACCGACTTTCTTCTTGATGCTGCTGTCAAGAGACTTCATCTTGTCCTTAATGAACGTCTGTACTGCCTGCCCAGAATAAGGCAGTCCGTTACTTGCATCTTTGCCCCAGTCCGCATTGATGTCTGGTATCGCGTTCTCACTTATTTTCTTAGCCATAATATTATTATTTTAATCTTTCCAACCATCAGAATTTTTCCACGCCCGCAAGTTCAGCCACATACCGCTCCCAAAGCAGCTTGTGATAGCCTCCCAAACGAGCCTCGCCCCTTTGTACACCGCCGTTATGGTTTTTGCGCCATAGTAGCGTGCAGACATCTCTAAGCCTTTCTTAATAATCATTCTTCGAGTATGTTATAGTAAGTATCTACGTCAAGAGTGCCTGCCTCTACGAGAGCATCGTACTCTTCCTGTTTGAGTACAACCATCTTGACGGCCTGCGCTTGCAGTGTCTTGATGGTTTGAGCCTGTATGTTCTGCGTTGCTGCAACGCTATCCATCTTCTTCTGTTGGTTCACGTCAGCCTGCTGCAATGCCGCAATAGCGTCGCTATTGGCGTTCACTCCGTCTACCACGGCATTGAACTCCGTGGCTGTGAGCTTATCGCCAGTTTTCTTTGTTGAAATATTCAGTGCCATGTTATGCGAGTGTTAGCATTCCGTCATCCTCAAATTGCATGTCAAGGACGTAAGGGAAACCCCATCCTTGTGCCAATGGAAACGGGAACGTATATGTGAAACAAATATTTGCATCGACAGAAAGAAGCTCATTTGACTTTAGGGCATGAAGAAGCAGGGGCAGCTCGTTGGTTGTAGGCTGCGCCATGGTAGAGTTGAGCATCCGCACAGACAGATGTATCAACCCGCTTTTTATCTCTCTGCCGTCTATAATGAGGCTTACCTTCCCGTTCCTGCTCATTTGCTCAGTTTATCAATGATGTATCTTTTAATAGTTGCCATAATAGGCATGTCTGTAATGACCTGCACCAAGGGACGAATGTATTCATCTGCGATTTCTACCTCTCCATCAGAAAAGTAGATGGTCTCGGCCAACTTGTCGAAGCCTATGTCTCCTACCACTGAGCCGGTGTAGCGCATTGCGTTGCCCACTACGTGAGACATGTTGAACGTCTTGCAGGAGCCATTGAAGCTTACCTGCACATTGATTTTTGTAAAGTCTATTTTCTTTGCCATAGTTGTAAATTATTTAGAATTTAATCTGCATTTGATATAAGTTGTACATAATAGCCCGTAGTTGGTGTAAAGGTGAGAGAATATATAGTAACATCACCTCTACCCATTATTTCATGAGAGCTTTGCCATTCGTTCCCATTGTTGTCAACCAGTATTCCAGCTTCTGCATCCGTTACACCACTTATGCCTTTCTGTGTACATATCATATAGTCCTGCGTGTCCTTTCTCGCTATTATCACGACCCTTACAGAGAAAGAGGTAGCGGTGTCCGAGATGCCAAGCTGATAGCGTAATTTGGTCAACGTCGGGAAAAAGAAACTTTGATATGTCTTGGTATGACCTTCAGTTTTAGGAGCAATGGATGTGTACAGTAAAAGCGTAGTTCCATTCGACAAGTCAAGGACATTCACATTACCCGAAGCGGTGTATTCCATAGAATACCCCTTTTCCATAACTCCGCCATGGACTTGCAGTCCGCCTACAACACGAAGTGCTATATCGCAGCCAAAAGCATTTTTGGATATTATCTTTGCAGCTGGATAATATGATTCCGCTCCCCCAAAATCCATTGACATCATGTTACGATAGACGTACATAGCTGATGAACAATAATTATTTTCATCTCCTTTTGTCGTAGGGTCTGAACCACGTCCAAGGCCAACCATCATATAGGCCATATCGCCTGCTGAAAAATACCCAACCTGCTGTTCAAGCCATAGAGAAGATGAGTTGAGGTAGCATATATTCTCCTTGTTATCAGTATCAAACCATGCGTCTGATATTGTTTCAGCTTTAGAGCTATCCCATGAGCCTGCATACAATCCGTCATAGCCAATATTGAAACGGCCGATTTTACCTTTCGTAGCATTGATAGTGCCACTGACATTTGCCTCATCCATATAGACTATTCCATCGTCATCGACCCAAAACTTACCGTTGATGATGGTCTTACCAATGAAGTTAATCTCGTCAGCTGACAGGACGATGCCACTTTCCAGGCTGTACTTGTCGTCTCCGATACTGACTTTTTTCACATAGGTATCGAGGGTTGCTGATTTAACAAAACCAGCTTCATCGGTAGCCCAAGACTTAATAGAGGCTCCGGTGAGGTAGTCATTCTCTCCAAGCCACGTAGAGATGGTACTTTCAGTGACAACTTTATCGTCCTTGACTTTCTGAGAGAACAGGTCACTGAACATCGTCCGAGTTACAAGTCCGCTCGCATCCGTCGCACCCTTACCGTTAGAGCCAAAGACGACCGTTCTTATCTCATTCCCAAGGTTCTCAATGATAGCCTTAGTGCTTTCACGCAGCATTTCCCACGAAGAGCCATTATACATGAGAATTTCGATATTCCCCTCAACGTCCTCATTCTTGAACGGGTCATGCCAGTTGGCCTTGCGGATAACAAGGTCATACTTGCTTGCGCTTGATGGTTTGGAATTATAGATAGTCAGCATACTGCTTCCGAGAACGCCATAGACGCAAGTAAACGCATCGGTATATCCTGCGTTGTCTATCTTAGTCCAAGTATTAGAACTGCACCGAGCCACACCATTGCCGTCAAAGCGGATGTTGCCGTCTTTCATCTCCGCTCCGTCCTTGTATAGATACACGTTTATTTTCCCGCGGCTCTCAATATAGCCGCCAGAAATATCATATATCTTCTCTGCAAGGGAAGCGAGAAGCGTCCTAATACCCTTGAAATCGTAGGTATCTGACAAATCTGCCCAGTCGCTCAGCACACCGGCATCAGTGCCAGTGCGTGTGACCGTGCAAATCATCACATTGTTGCCGTTGGCAGTCTGAATCCACATGTCACCACGTTGGTAAGGCTGCGATGGAACAGTATCACTGACAAAGACATTAGCCTTGCTGTTTGCCGTAGATTGTGCGTTCTTTGAGAGCATACCGATATATGCGGCCTTGGCAGAATAATAGTCACTCCACTTCGCTCTATAGGTGCCAGCGTCAATCCCTACATTAGTGGAGAGATTAGTTGCCTTTATCCATGAGGGAGTGTTATTTTCAGTTACCGCCTTGAAGCCATTGCCATCAAAGATTGTCCATGCCGTTCCATTGTTGAGGTATGTACCCAAAGCCCTGAACGCATCAGTCATATCTTGACACGCATCGCTAATATCAGTGCTGTAGAAGTTACCGCTTTCGTCTTTCCCCTTGTCATAGAGACCTTTATCGTCCACAATCTCATGCCAAAGAGATAGGAACTCTTTCTTTGCTGATATTTTCTCCGATGCGTCAAGGATGCCGTCAGAAACGATGTCGTCAATCCGCCCCATTTGCTCATCGGCCGTGTTCTGAGCTGCATCCGCAAGTTCCTTGGCTTTCTTAGTAATAGCGGCAAGGAGAGCGGCCAAACTTTCGTAATACGCATTCCATTTAGACCGATATTCGGCAGCGGTGTGGCATGGAGTATCAGCAAGAGCAGTGTCCTTGGTAATGCCGTCGCTGCTTATCCATACAGGCACATTCGGGTAGGTATAGTCCGTTCCGTTGTTGAGCATGGTGGCAACGTCAAAAAACGCTTTACTGAAATTTTTCCACACATCCTCATCCTGCAACGAATAGTCTATCACTTGCTCGTTGTATTTGTTGTAGTTGGAGCAAGCTGTATTCCACTCCATGAGCAGGGATGACTTCTCGCTGCCATGGGAGATGATGCCGTCAGAAACGATGTCGTCAACTTGGTTCTGTAGGTCTGCGGCCTTTTCAAGCGCGTCAATGGTATCTTTGTCCGTCACCTCTTCCCAATAGTACACTACTGCGCTATTGGCGTTGTGCGCCATCCACCGCCATGCTCTACCGCCTTTAGAAGCGGGGCTCTTGTCAGTGTCATAATATAAGTCTTGCGCATGAAGTGCCTTTTCGGCCTCAGTAGTCCAATCAGAAGCAGGTTCGTTGCTCTCCGTGTCCGTAGAACTGTCCGGATGAGGCACGCCACTACCAAACCATATCTCGAACTTCTTGTCAGCTTGATTCTTGATGTCGTTGAGCTGCTCAATAAGAGCGTTGATTTGGTCGTCGATGCTCCCGCTATTGCCGCCAGTCTTTTCGGCTACAGAGTGGAACTCTCCATAGAAGATATTGCCCTTTGGTGATATTTGGATGGTCGGGTCGGGCAGGACGAAATGCTTTCCGCCCGCACCTACATTCTCCCACTCCAAAATGGCAGGTGCAAGGTCTCCATATACCATGAGGAAAATAGCTCCTTGACGTGCCTTGTCTGTCCAGTTGCCAAACTGAACGATAACATCTTCCGCTTCGGGATAGTCTGAATTTTCCAGGCAATCAGCCTTGGAGATGTCAACATACTGATACTCTTTGTCGTCATCACTGCCAGCAATCTTCCCTTTGCCGACTCCGACGCAACGCCGCCACCAATATTTATTGCTTACATTGGTGTGTACACCTGAGTCAATATTGAACGTCCGGCACATTACTTGGTCATCAGCGGCAAATCCGTTCATTGTAGCGGTAGTGCCATCGGCAGAGTACATGTAGCATCTGAATGTGTAGGCCTCATCAGCCGTATGCGTAGCCTTATCAAGCACACTCCCGTCAGACAGGAGCCACTCGACATGATACACCTTGGAGCCAGCCGAAGAAAACAGATAGTTTCCCCCGACATAGGCTATCTTCCTAACCTCAAGTTCTGCGAAGAAGGCCTTGGTGCGCACAAGCAGTTCGTCTATCTCGAGCCGCGATACGGTATTCCCCTGGGAATTCGTCTTCTCAACCAGTTCAAACCCATGGCCAAACAGATTGTCCTCATTGACCTTATTGTCATAATCCTGCGACTGCACACCTCTCTTTGCTCCATGGCCATGAGAGAATGTCCACAAGGCAGAGATGCGGTCATCCTTGCGCTTGTGGGCAAAATCGAGGTCACTACGCTTTGCTGAAAAAACATTGTTGTCAGACGGTGCCGTAATGGTGTCAGCAGAGCTGATTACAAACAGATTTCCACTGCCCGTACCCTCGTTCGAATAGTTGCTGCCACGATAGTTGATAATCGTGCTCGTAGCCTCGTTGATAGCATTCTGCGTTGCTTTTGAGCTTGAATATATCGGCGACTCTCCCACGTATATCTGTGCCGCATCGAATGGCAAATCAAGCTTGTACTCGTAGCCGATAACACGGCTCTCACGCATACCATCCTTGAAATACACGTCGCTATGTAAACGTATGGCCTGCCCAATAGGGAACGAGCCCACCTTGGAGAAGTTCGGGTCTTGTTCGCCATTTGCGTCCAGTCCGTACATATAATCTGACATCATGGTACAGACGTATGTCAATGGGTCTATCCGCTTCTTGGCGACATACGCCTCCAGCTTGGATTTCAGCTCCTCCTCAGCTTTGGTGATAAGCTCTTTCCATGCTGTGAGCTTGTTCGCATCCCAACCAAGCAGGACGAATTTATCACCAACAGCAGGACAAAGGGTATCATTTGGAAGTGTCAGGCCATAGGTGTCATTTCTTACCAACTCAAACAGCTGTGAATCAGGATTGACAACAGTCTTCCCGTCCACAATTGTTTTTTCATTTTCTCCATTTGGGTTGAAAGCCACCTCAAAGGTCATGCCATTCAACTTACCCGATACGAATTGCACTTGCAAACTGGTGTTCGCAAGGATGTAGTCGGCAGAGAAGTTAAAGTCTGAGGTCTTGAAGCGATATATATTAACCACCTCCGTCTCAGCCTTAGAGTCATCAGCGACGGCGGACGTATCCGTAGTAGCTTCTACTGTATTAGATTTTTCTACGGTCTTCGATACTTTGATAACTTCTGACACGCTGCTTTTTGTACGTGGGTACACGTCATCAAAGGTAACGATACCATCTACCACCTCCTCGGCTTTCAACCCACTATCAAGGTCTATATACGGAGTATCCTTTGGGAGCATCAGTCGATTTTGTACGACACCATTCAAAATGACCTCACTTTCCGAGCTCCTGTAGCCCGATGGTATATTCTGTGTAGAGCCGAAGGCATAAAAACGGTTAGCACCGTCACTTTCAGAGTTTTCGGCCGACATTTCCTCCACATTATCCCTCAATTTGAAGTCAATGGGCGTACCGCTCCCCGCTTTCCCAAAGTGGATGATGTTGTCAGTTATCCAGTATTCGAGGTTGAATGATTCCGCAATCTGAGAGAGAGCGTCAAGAAGATACTTGTTTTGAAAGCTTATATATACTGTGCGCTGGGCCTCATCCAAACTGAATGATGCCGCATCGACGGTGTACGTCCAACCATAGTAAGAGAGACTTCTAAGAAACACCGCCATGTGGTTTTTGAGGTTGTCAGTAAGTGACCATGAAGCCTCATTGCGATTGTTCTTAGGGTCATATTTATAAAGCCTATTGTTCCAAAGATAATATGGAGCATCAAACTGCAAGTCGTAGTCAAACCCTCCCGTAGACTTGTTGTAGGTTGGCCTTTGCAGCTTCGTGATGTAGAACGTCCCCCATTCTTTTGTAGCGATATGGTCGCCAATGCGAATATTAATCTTCTTGTCCGTGGAGAATACAAGGCGCACGTAATCACTGGACATCAGCTCGTAGTGGCGAACTGAGCCTTGCCCGATTACTACGGTGTTCGTAGTTCCTCCTACTGAAATTATATCTATTGTCGATTCCATAACTATCTGTTTGCAGGGTTATACTCCTTGAGTCTCAGAACGAACTTTCCGATGCCACGCATGAACTGGCTGAACTGCTGACATGAGATGTACACACAATGATATGTCCCGGATATAGTGCTTATCACAAGTTCCGGCTTTTGCAGCTCCGCACAAAAAGCAGAATACCGGGCAAAGAACTCGGATTCCGTCTTTGCCGTCAGATTAAGCTGTAACGTGATGTCTCGCTCTGCAAGATATACGGGAGCGTCAGTAACAACCCTTGTACCATGCTCTATGCGGCTGGTACTCGTAATTCTGTCTTTCGTCGGTGCCGGTGTCATAAGTGCGGCCAACGACGTGTCATCCATTGACACGCCCCATGCCGAATATGCGTCAGTCCCATTTATTGTAAGTGCAACCATTTATCTCGTTCTTTTAAGTTCTGTCAAGCTCTGCTTGAAGTTCTCGTAATATTTTTTGTTAACAGTCAGGATGTCTTCTAAGAAGGCATTGTTGGTAATCATAAGATTTCTGATTTCTGTCAACGTAACATTGCTGTCATCAACTTTCCCATAAAGGGAGTTAACGGTAACAACCATTGTCTGAATGCCGTCAGATATACGTTCCCCGGCCTCCTGTAAGGCGGTAAAGCGTCCGTTCAGCTCTTGGCCTGTGTCCTCGCCCATAGACTTCCATGAGCCGCTTGACGCATTTTGCGAGTATGTGCTTGAATCATTGATTAAGCCAGCATCTACAAGCTGTTTGCGTCTTTCAATCATGTCTTTTGAGAGCGACGCGTTCATTGACCGAATTTTCGCAAGCTCGTCAGCGGTTAAGTCCCCATCAGATGCTGCGTTTGCAAGGTAATCGTAAATTTCCTTTATCCTGTCTTTGAACTCATCATTCATCATGGAGGAAACCACGGCCTTTGTAAGTACCTCCTCGATATGCTTTCCCAGAGAGTCGGTGTCGCTCGACATATCTTCCAAGACGGACTCGTAACCATCCTTGAAGCTATCCCAAGAGTAACCTGTGAGCTTTTCGTTGAGAGACTCGGTAAGGTCTTGCATCTTCCCTGCCATATCGATATACTGCTCTGCAAGCTCCTTCGGGTTGCTCTGACCGCCACTATTGAAGAATTTAGTCCATGCTTCGGGTGAGAAATCACGCAGGACTTTCATCTCCTCCGGCGAAAGGTTCCATACGTCCGCAACGCTTCTTAGGTTTCCCTTGTAGCCATTCTCGGTTAGAGCGGCGTTGAAGTCTGAAAGCCAGTTTCCTATGTTCCTGCCCGCGTAAACATTGAATGAGCTTCTTCCTCCCATTCCAAGGAATCCATGCCCCGAATTAGACCACTCACTCGCACGGTCATTTATCATTGTGCGCTGGTTGGACTCTCTTTCCTTTTCAGCGTCAATGGCCTTCTTGTAAGCGTCAACGGACTGCTTGTTCGTGTTGTCAGAATCAGAGATAGTGTCTGATAAGCTGTCAATGGCTTCTGCAAGGTCGCTGTTTGATTCAGACAGCCTTGCAATCTCCGCCTCCATCTTCGCCTCATTACCAGCACCTGCAAACAGATTTGTTGCAGACTGGACGTAAGAGCCGACGGCCTTTAATCCATTCATGGCAGCTCCTACATAGTTACCGCTCATGTAGTCCTTCGCCGCATCCATGGCTGATTGTGAACCGTCGGCAAATGCCGATGCTGCCTTACCAAGTGAGCTGTCCTCACTCACTCCAAGAGTGGAGAGCAACCCAGGAATGTCCTGTATGTTTGAGTTTATCTGCTCAAGCAAAGGCATGATGTCTTTGAGACGCTCGGCAAAGTCAGCAAGATACTTGTTTAACTTTGTCTGCTTCTGCGTCGCATCGTTGTCAGCCTTTTCTTTTTTCTTTACGACATTATTGTAGGCAGTCTCACTCTTCGCCAGTTTGTCAAGGGCATCTTTGACTTTCTTGTACGGCTCTGATTTTTCCCCGTACTTGTCACCGATCTGCTTTAGGATAGAGTTTGCGTTGGAAGCTCTGACATCGCCCTGCTGGACATTAACTCCATAGCCGCTTAAAAGTTGCTGCGTGGAGAACCTCTGCATTGTAAGGGTAGCACTTACAACGCCCATTTCCTGCATGGCTTGATTCTGCCTTTCAAGCGCATCAGCGACATCCATTTCAAGCTTTCTGCGCTCCGTGTTGTAGCTGACAGAAACGCCCAGAAAATCGCGCTGCTTGTCCTCTGCCGAAAGGATGGCATCATTAACCTTGTCTATTTGGTCTACTACATCCTTGTAGCCGTCAATGTCAAGGTCTCCCGAAGAGAGCATCTCTTTCAGTTGCTGCTTTATCCTGCCGAGCTGGTCTTTGGTGAACGAGTCGAGATTGCCGAAGACATCCTCCCAGTTAATTTCAGACTTAGCATTGTTTATGTCGAAATCAGACAGAGCACGCGCTTTCTGCGCATTAAGGGATAACCTTTCTCCCTCTGTCTGTGCCTTTGCTATCTTCTCATCATACTCTTTTGCAATAGCAAGACGCTTCTCTTGTGTGGAGCCATACTCTTTGAGATAGTCATTAAGAGATTCTGCCTCTTTATGCTGTTGCTCTAAGAGATACCGATTCCAATCATTCTCTATCTTCTTGCGCTGTGCGTCAACCTGTGCCTGCTGGTCTTTGGTGAGGGATGTTCCCGCGATAGTACCAGTGTACTCGGGTTTCTTGCCTTTTTTGGCTTTCGTGGAGTTTTCGAAGACAGTCTTGTTATGCTCGTAATTCTGCTTGCGGAAATCACGCTCTTGCTGGCTTACCTGCTCAAGGTCTTTGCGATATTGAAGCTTACGCTCCTCACGCTCTTTTTCCGCGCCGTCTGCAATGGCAGAGATACGCGCCTCCTCTTGCGCATTGATGGAGCTGACCCGTTCCTTGGCTAACTCTTCATCCCAACGCTGATTTTCTTCTCTGAGACGCGCCCTACGCTGTGCGGCTTCTCTTGCAGCCTGCTGTGCCTGATTCTGCAACTTTGTAGCGGAAGACCTTGCGGCATTATGCACCTTATTGGCTGTAGAAGTCTGAACCTTGATGGATGTACCGCCATAGTTTTGAGTGAAGTCTTTTTCTGCATCATCGTACGCTTTCTTGGCAGACTGGTACTCCTGTACGGTATAGGCACTCTTATTCTTGTTTATCTTCTGAAGCCTCTTATAAGCGTCATCACGGGCTTTCTTCTTGTTATTAAACTGAGTACCAAAATTGTTATCAATCTTCTGCTGCGCCAGTTGTGCGACCTTATTCTTGGCATCATTTACGCCTTTGGTGAGGGAGTTCCAATCAACTTGGAACCACAGAGGAATAATACATGTGCCCTGCTTGTTCATCTGAGCCTTCATGTCAAGAATGCCGTTAAGCACTTTGGTTTTCTCTTCCTCTTTTAATCTTAGGTTGAGGTCGAGCGGGTTCGCCGCCTCCTGCTGACGTAAGTCTGCAAGCTCGGCCTGCGCCTTGGCGATGAACTCATCAAGTTTCGTCGCGCCGGTCGCATAGTTTATTTCCTCGTTGCCTGCCTGGAGCTGCTCAGCTAAGTTCATGGCCTCCTTGTAGAAGTCATAGATGTCCTGCTTCACCCGGTAGTTGTCTTGCGCTTCCTCCAATTTCACCTCTATAGGCTTGTTGGCTTCCTCGGCTTGCTGGCGTGCTTGCTCTACGATGTTCTCGTACTTCAGCACTTCGTCCTCATACTTCTCCAGCTCAGCCTGCTGCTCTTCAAGCTGATTAGCCAAAGCAAGGCCACCACGACCGCCATTATACTTGGCATCATCCGCCATCGCATCCTTAGTATCCTGTATGGCTTTCGTAAGTTTTTCAACATTATTACGCGCCTCATCTATTTTTGCAGTATCAATATTCTCTCCAATATCCTTTTGCGCCTTTCCGAAATCAAGAGCCGCCAACTCTGCTTGGGTGTACTTCTCGGTGATAGACGGCATGAGCTTGGAAAGTTCCTCGTAAGCCTCTGTCTTCTCGAAATCAGTGGCATTCTCTGACTGAATTGTATGTATCAGTTCCTCGGCTTTCTGCCTGCGCTCTTCAAGTTTCTTATTGAAGTCATCAATGGCATTATTTACATTCTTCTGTGCTGCCTCCGCCGCTGTATCTGCCGTTGCAAGCTCATAGATGGCGAATGTCACACCGGCTATCACTGCGGCAATCCAAAAGAGCGGGGATGCAAACATGGAGGCGTTGAAAGCCTCCTGCGCACGAGTGGCGAGAGCAGTTACCTGCGCCCACAACCCTTTAGCAGTGGTGTCGGCTGCGGTTGCTGCGGTGTTTACTCCTGTCTGCACGGTGTTCAACTGCGTCTGCGCACTGTTTGCAGCCTCAGCTGTGGTACTTGCCTTGGTTGCAGCTGTACTTACCTCCGCACTTGCTGCTTTAAGTCGCTGCGCGGCGACATTCTCGTTGTCGGCGGCTGTCTTCAAGTTGGTTTGTGCTGCGGATATTTCATCAGCCTGGCCACCCTCCAATGCAGATTGCAGAGCCTCCTTTGCAGCTTCTACCTTAGACTCGGCATTCTCCAAATCCATAGATGCCGCTGCCTGCTTGGAAACGGCTGCGGAGTATTCGTCAGCTGCTTCTTTTGCACTGGCAGCTGCGACCTCTGCTTTCTGCTGAAGCTCGACGACATAAGCCTGTGCCTCCTCACGCATGGCGGCAACCTTTGCAGCTTTGGCTTCGGTCAGCTTACCCTCGGCTACCGCCTGTTGCAGGTCTGCGTTGGCAGCGGCTTCTTTCTGTGGAAGAATAGCAGAATACTGGGCTATCTCTGCATCAATACCCAAGTTGGTAGCGTTGGATTGGAAACGGGAGATGGCGACGCTTGCAGCCTTGTACAACCCAATAGTCTCAGCTGCATACAAGATAGCCGCTCCTACTTCCTGCCAATGCTCCACAAGGGTAGATGTGAGTGAAAGAACATCATTGATGACTCCTTCGGACTGCTTGCCCAAGTCGTTAAAGGCCATATCTATGGTGTCCTCGATGTTGGAAATCTGCCCCGTGATGGTATGGGACTGCATATCCATAAGGCCACCGAATTGACTGCCTGACTTGGTCATATTATCAATGGCCTCTATGACCTCCTTGGAGCCTACCTTACCTGCGGAAACAAGCCCTGCTACCTGGTCTTTGGTGACACCGAAAATCTTGGCCAGCTCCTCAGCCATAGGAATACCTCTTGACTGGAACTGACGCAAGTCTTGTGTGAACATTCTGCCCTGCGTGAGGGTTGTGCCATAGAGCCAAACCAAATCGTTAAGATTGAGCGATAATCCTGCCGATATGTCACCCAGCTTACGCATTATACTTGTTACATCCTGCGCTGCCACTCCATAGGCAAGCAACTGCTTTGCACCCTCCGCTACGCCTTTCAAATCAAAAGGTGTCGTTGCCGCAAGCTTAGTGATGTCGCCCATCATACTTTGCGCCTTTTCCGCACTTCCCAATAGTGTGGTAAAGGACGCTTCGAGCTGCTGAAACTCTCCTCGTATGGTTGCGACCTGCTGAATAAAAGCCTTGGCAGAAAACCCTGCCAAAGCACCGGTTGCAGCAATCTTAATGCGGCTGAACATCTGCTCGATGCTGCCGCCAGACTGCTCCACCTCCCTTGCTGTGGCGCGGACACCTGCCCGGGCACCATTAAGGGCATTGATGAATCCTTGATTGTCGCCAGTGATGGCTATGTGTAGGTTCTCTGACATGTTTCAGTGCTATTTTGATTCGACTCCCTTGTTTTTGAGCAAGGCCATAATCTTCTCGGTATTCTTCGGGTCGTTGGCATCAACATAAGTGCCACCCATACTTTCGGGGATGTCCTTGCGCTCTTCATCAGTGAGAATAACCTGTTGAACCTTGTCTGCGAGCATGAGACGTAGGAATGTATAGCCCCTTTCGTAGAGGATTTCATTATCTGAATACCCCATCTCTTTCAGCTGCCCGATGAACGTACCGAATAAGGATAAACCACAGAACGTCTTGGTACTCTTGTCGTGTTTCTGTTTGACTTTGAGCACCTCCTGTAATCTCTCACGCTCTTTGTCAAGCCCCAGGTGCTTCATTAACCTGTCGGTCTTTTCGTCGAGGGCGATAATCAGCAGAGATGCCATATCCTCATCAGATAGAGCCTTGTCGAAATAGTTCCTGCGTGTGGCAATAGCTTTAGTATCGAACAAATCCTTGTAAGTATTCGGTGCTGTATGGTACGCAAGAATGGTGCAACACGTATTACGTTGAGCTTTGACAATTCTCAGAGCCTCCAAGAAGGGATTCGTCTTTAGGATGTCCATATCGAGTTTTAGCCCGTCAACCTGCCGCTTCAAGAGCAGCATCTTGGCGAGCGTCAAAGGGTACAGTCTGAATGACTTTCTACCCACCTTGAACTCCTGCGGCCTACCGATAATGACATCCGTAAGGTCATACTCATTGTCTATGGTCTTGTTTTCATCCATGCCCTCGGTGGCGGACTCGAACCGCCGACTCCCAACCGCTTCTTTACGAGACCTCGCGGATTTTTGCTTTTCGATGGTCTCCAGCTCTTACCTGCTGAGCTAACCGAGGTGTACGTAATTCGTACTAAAAGAGATTAGGCACCACCTGATGCTGCCTTTGCCGCAAAATCAATGTCGACAAGCTTACCGGCACTATCCGTCTTACCCTTTGTCTTCCACTTATAGGTAGCCACAAGGCCGTCCTTAGTGTCAAACTTCACGGATATGTGGCGGGAGCACTCTTTAAGAGTAACACCAATTGCGCCGACATTCTCCGGGGTTACAGTGACGTCGCCCGCATCCTCGGTGTAGCCTACCTGCACCTCAGAAGCAGAGCCGACACGCCGCTTATACGTCAGTATGTACTTGTCGGGAGCCTTTTTACGTCCTTCTGCGGTTCCACCTTCAACCTTGGCTTCCTGCTCATCTCCCTCTTCGACATCAAGAGAAGTTGAGTCCTCAACAATGTCGTCGTGCCCGTCAGCAGAACACCGGCCCCAACCGAGAACTTTCTTTGTTTCTGGCATAGTTATTCATTATTAAATTTATATCTGATAGTATTGTTAATCACATGCTCGTTCTTCCCGTTGACGGTGAGAACTCGCTGCTTTTCGAGAGTAACACGAAAACCGTCACCAAACACAGACCTCTTACCATCGCCAAACACTTTCTTACTGATGTCAGCAAGCTCAGTGATACGGGGGATATTCGGCTTTACCACCCCTCCACTGGTAATGTCCTGCACGTAGATGTTGACGTTAATCTTACTGTCTTGTATCTGCCCGTTCATGCTATCCAACACGGAGATTACGCAATCCTCCTTATCTGTCTCACGGCCAGTATAAGTGACATTGCCTGTAATTCCCGTAATAGAAGCCTTTATTGGCGAATCCACTACGATATGGAAGATGTCCTTGCAGATGTCGATGTCAGTTTTCATGCTTTATTGAACTTTCTGATTGTCGCGTCCACTTTTGATTGCAGGATTTTGCCGATGTTGCCCTCTAACCATAATTGCCCTCCAGCGAGGACAACTTTATTTTCTATGGCTTCGACATACACGGCGTAATCCATGCCGGCCACGATGATGAGCGCATAGGGATGAGAGGCGTATTCTCTTGCGAGCTGCTCGCACAAAAGCTTGCCAGTCTCAGAGCCATCCGAACCTCTCATAACGGTGTCAAATCCCGATTCTATTACTACCTCTCCCTTTCTGACCACGGAATAGCCAACAGATGAACGGAGGTTGCTCGTCTGGTCATTCCATTGGCTCATGTTTCCCGTCCTGATTCCTGCCACGGCATACTCACCTGCATAGGCAAAGGCTTCGGTCATCGCATTCTCGACGGCCTCCTGCGCATTGTCCAAGTGTGCGAGCGTTTCCATGACACCCTCCAAGTTCATACCCATACTTGTGCGTTTAGCTGGTATCTGAAGAATTGCTTGACCGTATAGCCCTTATCGCTTTTTATCTCTTTCCCGTCCGCCCCAAACAATCTTACCTTATCACCCTTCTTGAAATCGGGGCAGTCCCGGTCTAAGTAGATGTGATAGGAGTAGTTCATGGCGATGCCGTCAAGATACACAACCTCGCCCCTGCCGTTAGGTATGATGTTACAGTGCATTTCCTCGACGCTCTCTGTGTCCGGGATTGGCACGCCGTCCTCATCAGTACCTCCGCTTTGGGCGATTGTAATAAGCTGGATTCTATGTGGTCTGAAATTCAACATGGATTAATAAAACTTGATGACGGGTCTCTCGCTTATCGGCTCTTCTCCGATTTCCCGGTAGAGCTGATTCGCAAGATACAACAAATCGTCCTTGTCAGCCTTGGAGATGGACATGCCGCCCTCGGAAATAGAGTTTGGGTACATGATGACTTGTTTCAGACAGTCGGCCATGGCACCCTTGAAAGAGACAGAATCCAAGATGTCTTTGGTGCAAACCTCATCCGGCAGCTCCCTCTGCACCATGATGGTGCGGAAGAAGTCGTCGGGCAGAGGATACTGCACCTTAGACTTCAATGCTGATAGTACGGTCAGTTCGGGCATAGACTACACTAATGATTCGAGGTTTACATTCACCATCTTGTTAGGAGCCGAAATCTGCGGCACCCACTCGGCGGTGTACTCCATGTAACGGCCTTTCTCATCACGATAGTTGGTCACGAGCATCTGACCGTTGTCCTGACTTACGGGGTTGTAAGTTCTGCCAGGCACCGGGTCTGTAGCCTCGTAAGGGGTATGATGACGCATGTAACCAATCTGGTCAGAGTGGAGGAACGTAATGCGGTTGTCCGCATAAATCTGACGGTTTGTACCGTCCTGCTCCTCAACATAGTCTTCCTTGATGTCCACGGCTGGCAGTCCGATGCCCGTAAATACGGAGGATGCCATTTCGGAGGTCATAAGGTTGGCTGCGAGATGATACTGAGTGTTGTTGAGAGTCATCTTAAACGTCTCTCCAAACTCGGATGATTTCTGAATCCACTTGGCAAAAGTGCCGCGGCTCATCACCATCTTCTCGAACTTGCCGAACTGAGGCGCGAGCTTCAATACCTCCTGCTGCAACCACGAGATGAACATATTCTTGGAATCCACGAAGATGTCATCCTTGGCCGGGGTGATGTAGTGGAACGGGAGGTCGATGTCGAGGACATCAATGCCGCCCTTATTGTCATCCTTGTTCTTCACTGTTGCCGCACCGGTCATAAGGAGCGAGCCAACGACAATATCCATGCGCTTATGAGGCGCAAGAATAATCTGACGGTAATCGTCCGCAATGTATGCGATGATGTCGTTCAAGGCCTGTACCTGGTCTTCGTCCTTGGCCTCATTGTACTTGTCGATGAGG
>R21__coassemble_1337_pt1 | contig 16840 bp, 10 predicted proteins | sample R21__metabat2_high_PE_018 | metagenome-assembled genome bin R21
CTTCAGACTTGACATTGACAACATGGTCTATGCGTTCGACAGCAGTACCATCAGTTGCCAAACTGCTTTACCGTCTTGGACGAATCAACAAGTATGGTTATGGTGGTCTGAACGTCAAGTTCCGCCCTAAGAATGGCATCCTTGACCAGAAGTACACTATCTGGGAGGTCTCGGTTCCTTTGATGCGTGTGGAGGAGATGAAACTCATCGAGATTGAGGCAGCAGGCATGCAAGACTTGGCTCGTGGCAAACAGATGCTTACCGAATTTGCCAAGACGCGTGATCCGCAGTATGTCTACGGTAAGCACAACGAGGCTTACTACAACACCAAGACTTCCGGGTTCCAGAACGAGGTGTGGTGGCAGCGTCGTGTTGAGCTTTGGGGTGAGGGCTTCGCTACCTTCGACATCAAGCGTCTCAACAAGGGTATCATCCGTAGCTACGCTGGTACGAACCACATTGAGGGAGCTCGCTGGAACACCAATTCTGTACCTAACTGGATGGTATGGACGTTCATCGGTACGGAAAGCGGAACCAACGGCGGCATGACGCTCAACCCCGATCCTGTGCAGCCTTCAGAGGATTCTCCCGCATTCAAATGGTAAAATGTAGAACTAATAAAAGCATATATCAATGAAAAATATATTTGAAAGATTGGCCTTGATGCTTCTCTCCTTGACACTGTTCGCAGCATGTCAGGAAGACGAAGGCACGGATCCCGGCCACGATTCCACACCGGTAGCCTCGGTCTATGAATACGCCGTAGGAGACGGATACAATGCTGATAACGACTGCCGTTTCCGCGTCGCCACCAACTCTGCCACGCAAGAAGTCTATTACCTGGCACAACTCGATGAGGAAAAGAAAGCCTTGAACATGACCGACCAGCAATATGCCGACTATGTTGTAGAGAAAGGTACGAAGATAGAAGTCAAGGCCTCCAGTGACGCAGACGTGTACGTCAAGAATCTGCACGGACTCTACGACATCACAGTGATCGCTGTCAAGGGCAACACCAAGACGCTGCAGAGCTTCCAATTCTCGGGAATCGATTACAAGCCTTTAGGGCAGGGAACATGGACATCTTCCTTCTTCAGTGATGCATGGAAAGTCGATGTGGAGTACTCCGCTGTCGGCAACCGCTACCGCATCAAAAATGTTTATAAAAATGGCTATGGATTCTCCTTCTCGCCCAACGGCTCCAACGTGACGGTGTATCCCAACGGTGCCATTGAAACAGGATACGTGCATGCGAGATACGGCATGGTCAGCATCTCCGACCAAGGCAGTACTTACGACGCAGCATCGAAGACTTTCACATTCAACTTCAATTTCACCGTTTCTGCCGGTAGCTTTGGCGCCGCCTCTGAAACATTGACACTGGACAAGTAACGACACCTTATTATATAACAAAAAAAGTGAAGCAACCGTCGGGTTGCTTCACTTTTTTGTTTATAAGATATTAGGCGCGCGGATATTTTCTGTTGTCAGACTGGTGAGACGGTCATCGTCAAAGTTGGCATAAGCAAAAGACACATGTTCTTGCCTCAGCACTTTTTCGGTTGGATACGACTTGGTGACAGCGTAGGGGCGGTCCCTCCGTGGGCGCCCCTACATCAATACCACAGAAACCGAAAAGGGTGATGATACCACGAAAACCGAAAAGAGGGGCGATGACAATACAGGTTTTGGTAACAATGATAATTGTGCGCCAACTTTTGTCTTGTAAACTGACAAAAAACAGGCTCTGAGAATCGATTCTTTTGGACGAAGACCACCTTTGGGTTGATTGAGCGCAAAAATAGAAGCACTTTCGCAACTTATTGATAAACAATACATTACAAATATACTGCCTTTTTAGCATTACAAAAAACTTAAGATTTCAACATCAAAACGGCCAAATCTGCCTGTCAGAAAGGCTTTATGACCTTATGAAAAAGGCATGATGACACGGTCATCACGCCTTTTTCATAAGGTCAAACTACCGAGATGACAGTATCAAACTGCCTTTTTCTCAACGTGACTTGGGAAAGAACAGCAAAAAAAACAAAAAAAGTCTGTCCACCCTTCTCTATTTCGAGAGAAAAAGTGGACAGACTTTTGTCAAACAAAATCCGTTGAAGTCTATTCTGCCGATGGCCGCACCTGCGCAAGCAGTTGCTGAAGCTGTTCCAAGCTGTCAGCCACCTGGATATACTGCGTGTATTGCCCGCGTATCATCCCCTTGGCCTGCAAATCGTCGAGCAGCGCCACGAGGGAGTCCCAGAAGCCGTCGATGTTGTAGAGAATCACCATCTTTTGGTGATAGCCGATGGTGTGCGAGGCGGCCAAGGTGAAGACTTCGTCGAGCGTGCCGATGCCTCCGGGCAGCGCCACGGCCACATCGCACTGCACCTGCATGAGGTGTTTGCGGTCATCGAGGTTGTCGCAGGGAATCTCCACGTCGACATACTGACTCTGCCGTCCGCCTTTCTCCACGAGCGTAGGGATCACGCCGATCGTCATTCCGCCACCCTCGTGAACGGCCCGTCCGACGCATTCCATCAGTCCACTGTTGCATCCGCCATAGACGAGGGTATGTCCCTCGGCAGCCATCCAGCGCCCGAGTTCCTCTGTCTTTTGGAAGCAGACAGGCGCAATGCTGTTGTTGGCAGAACAAAAAACCGCTATCTTCATCTTACGCTTGTTTTTTAACCAAGATATTGTCGGAGTGATACCGCATACTTGCTGTTGCGGATCTTGCGCAATGCCTTTTCCTTGACCTGACGGATGCGCTCGCGCGTCATGCCCATCTCATCGGCGATCTCCTCCAGGCTCTTCTCCATGCGTCCGATGCCGAAGGACTCTGTGATGATGCGCTGCTCGCGGTCGTTGAGCACCTCTTTGAGCAAGTCGTTGATGAAGAGGTTCATCGACTCACGGTCGAGCGAGCTGTCAGAGCGCGAGTCGGCGTCGTCGGACGAGAGCGTTTCAGCCAACGAGTTGTCGTCGTCCTCACTGATCGGGGCGTCGATACTCGTCGAGCGTCCGTTAGCCTCATAGGCCGAGACGACCAGTTCCTCATCAATGCCTGTCATCATGGCCAGCTCGTGGGTGGACGGCACGCGACCGTGCTCCTGGAGAAACTGCTCCGTGGCTCTGTTCACCTTGCCGGCGATGCCTACCTGGTTGAGCGGCACGCGCACGATACGGCTCTTCACGGCCAAGGCCTCCATGATGCTTTGGCGAATCCACCACACGGCGTAGGAGATGAACTTAAAGCCGCGCGTCTCGTCGAACTTCTCAGCGGCTTTGACAAGTCCCACATTGCCCTCGTTGATCAGGTCGGTGAGCGAGATGCCCTGGTGCTGGTATTGCTTGGCCACGGAAACGACAAATCGCAGGTTGGCGCTGACGAGCCTGTCGCGCGCACGCTCCCCCGCGGTGCCGCCTTGATGGATGGTATGTGCCAACGCGGCTTCCTCGTCGGGAGTCAACATCGGTTCACGGGCAATCTCAGTGAGGTATCGGTCAAGAGCCTCGCTGTTGCGGCTCGTGATGTTCTTCGTTATTTTTAGTTGTCTCATCATAGAGGTTCTGGCTAGTTATGTGTTATTTATAGTTTGACGGCAAAGTTACTACATTTTTCCAAGAAACAAGCAAAAAGAATAATAAAAACATTGCTACAAATAGCAGAAGCGTCGGATTTCGTAGGAAACGAAGCACTATGCAGGGATGAGAAAAGCACAGACCAGTGCCGAAAACGAATCGATTTTTTGATGATAGATTTGCATCTTTCGTTAATTTTTAGTTACTTTGCAAAGAATAGCTGATTTTCTCACACAATAGCAAATGAAGAAATACCTCAAGTGGGCGGGCATCGCCGTGGGCATCCCCGTGTCACTGATCATCATACTCTGCCTGCTCTTCTACTTTCCGCCGTTTCAAAACTGGGCGGTAGGGCAGGTCACACGCTATGCATCGGACAAGATGAAGATGCAGATCAGCGTGGGGTACGTGCGACTGGCATGGCCATTGGACCTCGCCCTCAACGAGGTGAAGGTGCTCGAGCCCAACGACTCGCTGCGCGGCGTGACGGACACGGTGGCACACATCCATCGCACCGTCGCCGACGTGCAGTTATGGCCCCTGCTGAAAAAGCAGGTCATGGTCGACGAGCTCTCCTTCCGCGACATGCAGGTCAACACCACCCATTTCATCCCCAAATGCCGCATCAAGGGCAAGGTGGGCACGCTGACAATCAAAGCCCACGGCATCGACCTCGGCAAGGAGCACGTCAACGTCAACCACTGCCTGCTCGACAACGCCAACATCGACATCGCGCTCAGCGACACCGTGCCACCCGACACCACACCGAGCACCAACTACTGGAAGATCGCCATCAACACGCTCAAGGCCCGCAACACCGCCTTTGCCCTGCATCTGCCCGGCGACACACTCGCCATCCATGCGCTCATGGGCAACCTCGAAGCGCGACAAGCCTATCTCGACCTGTTTAAGAGCCTCTATACCGTCGGGCATCTCGACTGGCAGACGGGCGCGCTGACCATAGACCAGAACTTTGTCAAGAAGACGAAAGGACTGGACCTCAACCATCTCGCACTCTCGGCGCTCAATCTCAAGGCCGACTCCTTTTATTATTGCGACGCCAAGCTCAACCTCATCGTCCGTCAGGGTGCCTTTCACGAGAAAAGCGGACTGACCATCGACAAGTTGCAGGGGCCCTTCCGCATGGACAGCACACGGCTCGAACTGCCCGGGCTGAGCCTTGAGACACCGGGCTCCCAGCTGCGTCTGGCCTTTGCCATGGACAAGAACGCCTTTGCCGACAGCATGCCGGGAAGCCTCAGGGCCACCGTCCACGGCCATGTGGGTATGAGCGACATCAGGCTATTGGCCGGACAACACATGCCACGGCAGCTACTCAACAACCTGCCCCGACAACCGCTGATCGTCAACGGCAGCCTCGGCGGTAATCTCCGGCGACTGCACCTCGAGGGGCTCAGCCTCGCCGTCCCCACCCTGCTGCGCCTCTCCGCCGACGGTTTTCTGAGCGGACTGACCGATCCCAAACGGCTCACGGCCGACCTCAGCGTGAAAGCCCACGCCTACGACCTCAGACCCGTGAAACGACTGTTGGGCAACGCACTGCCTAAGACGGTCAATCTGCCCAATGGCATCGGCTTCCGCGGACGCGTCAAGGCCAACGGCCCACGATATGCCTCGACCTTCATCGCCACACAGGGCGGCGGTTCGCTCAGTGGTCAGGCAGCCGTAGACACCCGTGGCGCATTGGCCTACAGCGCCAAGTTGCGCGCACGCCGCTTCCCCGTCAATCACTTCCTGCCCCGTCAGGGCCTGCATCCCTTCACCGGCACGCTGACCGCCAACGGCGCGGGCACCGACCTCCTCTCACCCCGCACCCGCGTGAAGGCAGAGATCCACAGCCAGCAGTTCGCCTACTCCGGCTATAACCTCAGCGGCATCAAGGCCACGGCCAACATCCGCGGCGGTCGCGTCGAAGCCCACATCAACAGCGTCAACCCGCTGTTTAAAGGACTCATCGGCATCAACGCCCAGCTCAACCGCCACGCTTTTATCGGCACGATCGCCTGCGATCTCTCCCACGCTGACCTCTACGCCCTGCACCTCGCCGACAAGCCGATCACGCTCGGACTCTGCGGACACGTCGACGTGCGATCGGACTTAAAACAGCACCACGACATCCAGGGCATGTTCAGCGACATCACCCTCAGCGAGGGCAACCGCTACTACCGACCGCAGGAGGTGACACTCGACATCCTGACCACCCGGGACACCACCCACGCCATCGTGGACTGCGGCGACTTTCATCTCAACATGGACGGCAGTGGCAACTATGAACGCCTCATCAAGCACGGCAATGCCCTTATGACCGAACTGCAGCGGCAGATAACCAACAAGTATATCGACGAGGCCCGCCTGCGCCGTCTACTCCCCAACCTGCGCGTTCAGCTCTCAGCGGGCAGCGAGAACATCGTCTACCGCGTGCTGAAGCATTTCGGCTACAACCTCCACAACCTGCAGATGGACATGAGTTCCTCGCCACTGCTCGGCCTCAACGGCATGATGCAAGCCGACTCTGTGGTTTACGACAGCATGGAGGTAGACACCATGAGGCTGAGCATCAAGTCTGGGCTCGACAATGTAGCCTATTCCCTGCAACTGCACAACGGCAAGAAAAATCCGAATTATGTCTTCAACGCCTTTCTCGACGGCACCCTGCAGGGTGGCGGCACGACACTCACCACACGCCTCTACGACGCCAAGGATAAGCTCGGACTCCGGCTCAGCCTCGAAGCCGCCATGCAGAACCAAGGCATACTCATCCATCTCGCGGGCGACAACCCGATACTGGCCTATAAGGAATTTACCGTCAACGACAGCAACTATGTCTTCCTCAACGGCAACCGGCGTGTCAGCGCAAACGTGAAGATGAATGCCGCCGATGGCATGGGACTACAGGTCTACACTGACGACAGCAACACGGAAGCCCTGCAGGACATCACCGTCTCCACACACCAGCTCAACCTTGGCGAGGCACTGTCCATCATCCCCTATATGCCGAACGTGTCGGGAATCCTCAATGGTGACTTCCATCTCATCCAGACCCCCGAACAGCTCTCGGTCTCCTCGGCTGTCGACGTGAAGGATATGGTCTATGAGGGCTGCGAGATGGGCGACGTAGGCTCGGAGTTTACCTACATGCCGAGGCCCGACGGCACACACTATGTCGACGGTATCCTCACCCACGACGGCGACGAGGTGGGCACGCTCACGGGTACCTACAACGCAGCCGGACACGGATACCTCGACGCAAAGGTCAATACCGACCACCTGCCGCTGGCGATGGTCAACGGATTCATCCCGCAGAAGATCGTGGGATTCAAGGGGACGGCCGACGGCAACCTGACCATCAAAGGCTCACTCACCAAGCCCGTCGTCAACGGAGAGCTCTTCCTCGACTCAGCCAGCATGTTTTCTGAGTCCTACGGCGTGGAGCTCGCCTTCGCCTCAGATCCCGTCACCTTCAAGGACAGCAAACTGCTCTTCGAGAACTTCGAGGTCTTCGCCCACAACGACCAGCCGCTCAACGTCAAGGGCACCTTCGACTTCAGCGACCTCGACGCCATGCGCCTCAACGTGCGGATGCGAGGCACCAACCTGTTACTCGTAGACTCCAAGGAGACCAGCCGCTCCGAGGTCTATGGCAAGGCCTACGTCAACTTCTATGGCACGATGACGGGACTGCTCGACAACCTCAAAGTTCGCGGACGCACCGACGTGCTCGGCACCACCGACCTGAAATACAATCTGAAGGACACCCCGCTCTCCACCGACAACCAACTCGACGGACTCGCGCAGTTCACCAACTTCAGCGACACCATCAACGACGAAGTTAACCGCCCGCCGCTCACGGGCCTGAACGTGGACATGAACATACACATCGACGACGGCGCGCACGTCGACGCCTTCCTCAACGCCGACCACTCCAACTATGTCGACGTCATTGGCGGCGGCGACATGCGCATGCAATACAACATCGCCGACGGGGTCGTCCTCCGCGGACGCTACACCATCGGCTCGGGCGAGATGAAATACTCGCTGCCTGTCATTCCGTTGCAGACTTTCACCATCCAGGATGGCAGCTACATCGCCTTCACCGGTGACCCGATGAACCCGACACTCAACATCACAGCAACCGAGCAGACCAAGTCGGCCGTGGGCAGCGAGGCGGGCGAGGGGCGGATGGTCACATTCAACTGTGGCGTCGTGGTCACGAAGACCCTGCAGGACATGGGACTGGAATTTATCATCGACGCGCCGGAAGACATGACCATCCACAACCAGTTGCAATCCATGTCGAAAGAAGAGCGCGGCAAACTCGCCGTGACGATGCTCACCACCGGCATGTATCTTGCCGACGGCAACATGAGCAACTTCACCATGAACTCGGCACTGAGCGCCTTCCTCAACAGCCAGATCAACCAGATCTCAGGCAAGGCACTGCGATCGCTCGACGTCAGCGTGGGCGTGGAGAACTCATTCAACCCGCAGGGTGCGCTCCACACCGACTATTCGTTTAAGTTTGCCAAGCGATTCTGGAATAACCGGCTGCGCGTCACCATCGGCGGCAAGCTGTCGACTGGAGCCGAAATGTCAGCACAGCAGGATCAGACATTCTTCGACAATGTGACCTTTGAATACAGGCTCAGTCCCACATCGAACAAATACCTCAACCTGTTCTACATCCGCGACAGCTATGACTGGCTGGAGGGCAATGTGAGCAAGTTCGGCGGCGGCTTCCTGTGGAAGAGAAAGTTCAGCAGCCTCAGCGATCTGTTTGGTAAAGAGAAGAAAGACTCGCTCGGCAATTAACAACATATTAAATAGCTATTTCTATCTATGACATACACGCACATCCTTCGATTCGCGAAGACACTGACACTGGGGCTGGCGACGGTGCTCATCACCGCCTGCTCGACCACCAAAAGTATTCCCGACGGTGACCAGCTCTTCACGGGACTGGCCAAGACCGACTATATCGCACCCGTGCAGGACAAACATTTCACCAACACACAAACGGAAATCGACGCTGCCCTGGCCACGGCACCCAACGGCGCACTCTTCGGCAGCAGTTCTGTCAGATCGCCCTTTCAAGTGGGTCTCTGGATCTGGAACGCCTTTGTCGGCAGCGATGACGGTTTCTCGAAATGGATGCTCTCCTCCTTTGGCTCCCGGCCGGTGCTGCTCAGCTGGGTCAACCCGGCCCTGCGCGCATCGGTGGCGCAGGAGGTGCTGCGCGCCCACGGCTACTTCCACGGCAAGGTGGGCTATGACATCATCCGGCAACACAACCCCAAGAAAGCCAAGATCAAATACACCGTCGACATGGGACCGCTGTGGACAGTGGACTCGCTAAACTATCAGGGCTTCCCACCCCAGGCCGACAGCCTCATCATGTCGACCATGGCCGAGGCCAAGATCCGCAAGGGCGACGCCTTTGACGTCAATACCCTCGATGCCGAGCGCCGCCGCGTGAGCACTCTGCTGCGTAACAACGGCTTCTTCTACTATCAGCCGTCCTACGCCTCGTGGCTCGTCGACAGCACCAGCCGACCGGGCAAAGTGCTCCTGAAGCTGCAACTCGCCGAGCAGACGCCAAGTGTGGCCGAGCGAAAATGGACCATCGGAAAGATTGACATCGACTTGCACAAAAACTATGGCGACAGCCTCATCAACAGCGAGACACAACGCGACATCACCGTGCGACACAACGGCAAGCACTCGCCACTACGTGTGCCTGTCATCCTCAGCGCCAACCGTCTCTTCCCCGGACGCCCCTACAGCTATGCCGACTACCAGGCAGGCATCAGCAACCTCTCGTCAACGGGACTGTTCAGTACCGTCGACGTCAACTTCACGCCACGCGACACTACCGGTCGCGCCGACACACTCGACATGCGCATGAATCTGGTCTTTGACAAGCCTTACGACATCTACTTCGAGGGCAATGTCACCGGAAAGACCAATAACCGTTTCGGACCGGGCGCCGTGCTCGGCGTCACGCGGCGCAACGCTTTCCGTGGCGGTGAGCTGCTCGACCTGAAAATCAAGGGCAATTATGAGTGGCAGACGGCACACCATGGCAAAGGAAGCTCGTCGAAGTTCAACAGTTATGAGTATGGTGCTGACGCCTCGCTGCAACTGCCGCGTATGGTTATCCCCTACGTCTCGTATTTCCGCAAGAAGCTCTTCAACCACTTCCAACGTATAGGCTTCTTCTCCACGCCATCGACAACGCTGAAGTTCTCGACCGACATTCTCAACCGTGCCGGATTCTTCAAGCGCCGCATCGTGTCGGGAGAGTGGACCTATAACCTCCAGACGTCGCCAACAAGTAAGCACCAATACACCCCGCTGTCGTTCTCCTATGAGTATATGAAGCGGCGCACGGCAGCCTTTGACTCGGTGCTCACTGCCAATCCCTATCTGGCATACACCATGCGCGACCAGTTCATTCCGAAGATGCAGTATGTCTATACCTACACGAGTCCGAAGACCTACCGCAATCCGCTGTGGTGGCAGACAACTGTCAGCGAGAGCGGAAACATCCTGTCTTTGGGCGAGATAGTGGCTGGAAACAAATGGAGCAAGAAAAACAAAGAGCTCTTCAAAAACCCTTATGCTCAGTTCTTCAAATTGGAAACAGAGCTGGTCAAGACTTGGCAGCTGACGGAGCACAGCTGTCTTGTGGCGCATGGCGACATGGGCATGCTATGGGCTTACGGCAACTCGGGCGAGGCACCCTACAGCGAACAGTTCTATGTCGGCGGCGCCAACAGCATTCGTGCCTTCACCGTGCGCAGCGTAGGACCGGGCAGCTACCACAATGCCGAGTCGGCCACGAACAACTATCTCGACCAGACCGGTGACCTGAAGCTGTTGGCCAACCTGGAATACCGTCCGCGGCTGTTCGGCAACCTCTATGGAGCCATGTTCCTCGATGCCGGCAATGTGTGGTCGCTGCATAAGGACGACCGCAGCGGCGGACATTTCGAAGCGAAGAATCTACTCAAGGAGACGGCACTCGGCACGGGTGTCGGCCTGCGCTACGACATGGACTTTCTGGTCATCCGCGTGGACTGGGGCATAGGCTTGCATGTGCCCTACAAGAGCGGCTTCTACAACGTCAGCTCGTTCCGTGACAGCCAAAGCCTCCACTTCGCCATCGGGTATCCGTTCTAAGAGAGCCCTGACCTATACCAAGCCCTTCCATAGCCCTCAGGCCCTTCTCTAACCCTCCCCAAGGGGAGGGAATCGCAATACCCTTTATAGTCTCCGACTACAATAGATAAATCTGTGAAGATCTGTGAGATCTGCGTGACGCTCTCACTGACGTCTGATGCTCTATCGGGTAAGAGGCATGGAACAAGACACATGACCGGCTTTGCTGTAAGCGTGATGGTGTTTTGGAAAAACGGTGGGAGGTATGTAAGCTTTAGAAAAGGTGAGGTATAAAACAAAAAATCGTGCTTGGTAGTAGGCTCACGCCTCACGGCGTAAGACAAACTCCAGCATGATTGCTACTCTGAAAATAAAAAATCAATCTTTCTTTCCTTGACTAACAACCTGTTGAATAGTTGAATTAAACAACCTTGTAATCTACCTAAATAATAACTAAAACCTTTTCTTAAAACCTAAAAACCTTTTCGAATCTGTATTTTCTTAACCGATGCAAAGTTACGTGGAAATTCCGTTACCTCCAAATAATACAGGTCTCTTTTAACCTTTTCTGTGATTGCTGTGTGCGACAACAACAGTTGTTAACCTATGGTGGCATTACTACACTTAAAGTGTTAACGATATTCACCCTTGGAAGAAATATTTCAAGAATATGATGGGATTCTGATTTATCTTTCGTATCTTTGCGCATAGAAAAGAAAACATTCATGGCAGCGTCGCCTGGCGATGGTGCCAAATATTCATTTAAAACATAACACAACATGAAAAAGTACGAATGCAATGTATGCGGCTACATCTATGACCCCGCTAAAGGAGACCCTGACAATGGTATTCAACCGGGAACCGCTTTTGAGGATCTTCCCGAGGATTGGGTATGCCCCACTTGTGGCGTAAGCAAAGAAGATTTCAGCCCCGTGGAGGAATAATAAGATTACGAAGATAAGCAGATGATGGCGGCCCCTCTCGACAGTAAGGAGCCGTCACCGTTATTTCAAATCAGGACAGAATGAAAGAGGAATAACTAAAGATATGGGAAAGAAGATTACCGACAACGTCACATGGGTTGGCAAGGTGGACTGGGACTTGGTCCATTTCCATGGCGACGAGCTGTCCACTTTTCATGGCTCCAGCTACAATGCCTATTTGATTAAAGACGAAAAGAATGTGCTCATCGACACGGTGTGGCGCCCTTACGACCGCGAGTTTGTCAAGCGACTCAAAGAGGTCATCGACCTGAAGGACATCGACTACATCGTGATGAACCACAACGAGATAGACCATAGCGGCGCGCTGCCTGAGCTGCTCCGCGAGATTCCGGACACGCCCATCTACTGCACAAAGAAAGGCGAGGCCATTCTGCGTGGTCACTATCATCAGGACTGGAACTATGTCAACGTCAAGACGGGCGACACGCTCAACATCGGCAAGCACACGCTGACCTTCATCGAGGCTCCGATGCTCCACTGGCCCGACACGATGTTCACCTATATGTCCGGCGACGACATCCTGTTCTCCAACGATGCCTTCGGACAGCACTACGCTACCGAGTCGCTCTTCGACACAGCAGCTGATGTCCACGAGGTGATGTACGAGGCAGAGAAATACTACACCAACATCCTCAACCTCTACAGCCCGATGGTGGCCCGCAAGGTCAAGGAGGTGCTCGGCATGAACCTGCCCATCAAGATGATCGCTCCGTCGCACGGTGTCATCTGGACAAAGTATATCCCACAGATTATCGAGAACTATCAGAAGTGGTCGACACCTTATCAGGAAAACCAGATCACCATCGTTTACGACACGATGTGGCAGAGTACCCGACTCATGGGCGAGGCCATCGCCGAGGGCATCCGCCGCGCCGATCCGTCGGTGGAGGTGAAGCTCTACAACGTAGCCAAGGAGGACAAGAACGACGTGCTCACACAGATGTTCCGCTCGAAAGCTGTCCTCGTGGGCTCTCCGACGATCAACTACGGCTACTCGTTTGCCATCGCCGGCATCTTGGAGATGGCACGCGGACTGAAGTTCAAAGGCAAGAAAGCAGCTGCCTTCGGCTCTTACGGCTGGAGCGGCGACGCACCGAAGCTCATCACGAAACATCTGCAGGAAGCAGGATTTGACGTTGTCGACGACGGCATCAAATGCTTGTGGGTGCCCGACAACAAGGCCATCGACGAGTGCCGCGACTATGGCGAGCAGTTCTGCAAGAAAATAGAAGCCTAATAAACTGTTGTGGCCGGCCTCATACCAGCCACAACAATTAATTTGAAAAAAAATCGCGAATTCCTTGTCTGCGTCGAAAAAATGTTGTATCTTTGCACCCGCAAAACAAGAGTAGACGTTTTTGCATTATAAAATTGTTCGTCTGTCGGCATAGCTCAGTTGGTTAGAGTATCACCTTGACATGGTGGGGGTCCTTGGTTCGAATCCAAGTGTCGACACGAAAAACATTCTCAATGAATTACCAACTCAAAAAGATTGTCCTCACAGGTGGTCCTTGTGCAGGCAAAACGACGGCTCTTGTAAAGGTCATTGATCACTTCTCAAGTTTGGGATTTAAGGTCTTCACCATTCCAGAAGTACCCACCATGTTTGCCCAAGCGGGAATGGACTACCTGACTTCCAATCACGAATTCTTTTATCAAGGCGAGATCGCTACGCTGCAGGAGCAACTCGGGCTGGAAGACAAGTTCACACAGATTGCCCAAACGGTGAAGGAACCGACGGTGATCGTCTGTGACCGTGGTGCCATGGACATCTCGGCATATATGGACGCTGACATGTGGAGCGACATCACCGGACGCGTAGGTACTTCCACGCCGGAACTGCTCGGACGCTACGATGCCGTGCTTCACCTCGTCTCCGCCGCTGACGGTGCCGAAGAGTTCTACACAGTGGCTAATAACAAAGAACGGTCGGAAGGACTGGAAAAGGCTCGCATCGTCGACAAGCGCGTCATCAACGCATGGAGTGGGCATCCCCATCTGCGCGTGATCAACAACCACGTCGACTTCGACACGAAGATCAACCGCGTGCTCAAAGAGATCTCCGCCGTGCTCGGCTTGGCGCAACCCATCACCGAGGAGCGGAAATATATCGTAGAGGTTGTCGGTGACATGCCACAGACCATCGACAGTGACATCGTGCAGACCTATCTCGTTGCAGACCCCGACAGTGAGGTCAGACTGCGCAGACGTATCTGGCCGGGTGGCAAGCGCGTCAACGTGCACACCATGAAGAAGACGGTCAGCAACAACCAACAGGTGGAGACAGAGCGGCAGGTGAGCAACGCACTCTATGAGTCGCTGCTCTCTCAGGCCGATCCTTATCGCCACACGATCTACAAGAAGCGCAAGAGCTTTATCTGGAAAGGACAATACTTCGAGCTCGACACCTATCAGCGTCAGCTCCAAGGGCTTGTCATCCTTGAGACGAAGGGCATCACCGACACCGAGAGCGTCAACTTCCCGCCTTTCCTGAAAGTGGTGAAGGACATCACCGGCGACGCCAATTACTATAACTATAACCTTGCGCTCAGACATTAACTCATGCATATCGTCATTGCAGGAAACATCGGCAGCGGGAAGACCACGCTCACTCAGTTGCTCGCCCGTCACTATGGTTGGCGCGCACGGATGGAGAGCGTGACGCACAATCCCTATCTCGAAGACTATTACAAAGACATGCGGCGATGGGCATTGAACCTGGAGGTATTCTTCCTCAAGGAGCGCTTCCGCGACCTGCTCGCCATCAACCGCAGCAAACGGGCCATTGTGCAGGATCGCTCGATCTACGAGGGCGTGTATATCTTCGCTGCCAACAACCACGACTTAGGAAATATGAGTGATCGTGACTTCGAGACCTACATGGGACTCTTCGAGTCGATGATGATGGTGGCACGCGAACCAGACCTGATGGTCTACCTTCGCGCTTCTATTCCACATCTCGTGGCTAACATTCAGAAACGTGGCCGTGCCTACGAGCAGGACATGCAACTCAGCTACCTCAAGCAGCTCAACGACCGCTATGACCACTTCATGACGGAGCAATATCACGGACGCGCCATCACAATCGACGTCGACGACCTCGACTTTGTCAACCGCCGCGAGGATTTTGAATATATCATCGGACGCATCGACGAACAGCTCTCGCCCCACCCCACACTGCTGTAATCATCGGAGTACCATCACTGTCGTCCATCTCCATTCAACTTTCATCACTCATCATTCAACACTCGTCTCTTTCTTCATTCATCACTCAACATTCAACACTCATCATTCAAACATGCATATCGCTATCGCCGGCAACATCGGCAGCGGAAAGACCACGCTGACCAAGATGCTTGCCAAGAAATATCACTGGACACCACGCTTCGAGCCCGTGGACAGCAATCCCTACCTCGACGACTTCTACGGCGACATGAAGCGCTGGTCATTCAACCTTCAGATCTACTTCCTCAACAAGCGGTTTAAGGAAGTGGTGGAGATCGCCAACAGCAACGACACCATCATCCAAGACCGCACGATCTTTGAGGATGCCCGCATCTTCGCGCCGAACCTCCACGACCAGGGTTATATGAGTGACCGCGACTTCCAAAACTACAGTGACCTCTTCGACTTGATGATGTCACTGGTCAAGCTCCCACAGCTGATGATCTACATTCGTTCGAGTATTCCCACGCTTGTCAAGCACATCGAGAAACGTGGACGCTCGTTCGAGAAGAGCATCCGCCTCGATTACCTCGCCGGACTTCAGAAACGTTATGAGGATTGGGTGACCACGTATCAGGGACCGCTGATCATCATCGACGGCGACAAGCTCAGCTTTGAGGATACGCCCACAGACTTCAGAAAGGTCACCGACATGATCGACGCAGAACTCTTTGGACTGTTCAAGGACGACAGACTCAACAGCAAGTAAGCCTACATGCTTCTTACACCTTATTATATTATAGCATCAACAATCATTCAATATAGCATCATACTTTAGAACATATGGAAAGAAAAGTAGCATTGATCACAGGCATCACAGGACAAGACGGCTCCTACCTCGCTGAGTTTCTGTTGGACAAAGGTTATGACGTACACGGTGTCATCCGCCGCTCTTCTGTGGACTTCCGCCCACGTATTGCCCATCTGGAGGGCGCACCTCATTTCCATCTTCACTATGCCGACCTGGGCGACTCAATGAGTGTACTCGGCGTGATTGGCAAAGTACGTCCTACTGAGATCTACAACCTCGCTGCACAGAGCCACGTACAGGTAAGCTTCGACTCCCCGGAATATACCGCCGACGTGGATGCCGTCGGTGTGCTCCGCATCCTGGAGGCTGTGCGACAGCTGGATCTCACGGACAGTTGCCGCATCTATCAGGCGTCCACCTCCGAGCTCTATGGCAAGGTGGAAGAGGTGCCGCAGAATGAAAACACGCCTTTCCATCCCTATTCTCCCTATGCTGTGGCCAAGCAGTATGGCTTTTGGATCGTGAAGGAGTATCGAGATGCTTACAACATGTTTGCCTGCAACGGTATTCTCTTCAACCACGAGAGCGAGCGTCGCGGCGAGACCTTCGTCACACGTAAGATCACGCTGGCAGCAGCTCGTATCAAGCAGGGCAAGCAGGACAAGCTCTATCTCGGCAACCTCTCCAGCCGTCGTGACTGGGGCTATGCCAAAGACTACGTGGAGTGTATGTGGCTGATCCTGCAGCACGAGACACCCGAGGACTTTGTCATAGCCACTGGCAAACAGCACACGGTGCGCGAGTTCGCCACACTGGCATTCCATCACGTCGGCATCGAGTTGCGCTGGGAAGGCGAGGGCGCTGACGAGAAAGGCATCGACCAGGCTACCGGTAAAGTGCTCATCGAGGTGTCGCCAGACTTCTATCGTCCTACCGACGTGGTCAACCTTTGGGGTGATCCCACAAAGGCAAAAGCAGAACTGGGCTGGAACCCCACCCGCACATCCTTCGAGGATCTCGTCAAGCTCACGGTAGACAGCGACATGAAAAAGGTGGCTGCCGACGATGCCGCCGCCCGCGTACGCGTCAACCT
>R21__coassemble_1358_pt1 | contig 16635 bp, 7 predicted proteins | sample R21__metabat2_high_PE_018 | metagenome-assembled genome bin R21
AGTTCCACAAACTTCTTGAAGGTGTTGAGTGCCTTGCCGCTGTCGATGCTCTCGCGTGCGATGTCTATGCATTCCTCAATCGTTTTCTTGCCTTTCTCATAGACTTGTATGCCAAAGGCAGCGTTGGCGAGGACGATGTTTTTCTGTGCGGGCAGCGCTTTGTTGCCCAGTACGTTGTCAAAGATCTCCTTGGCTTCTTCCTCAGTGGCGCCGGCTTGTATCTCCTCTGGCTTGGCGATGTCAAAGCCCAGCTCAGCCGGTTTGAACACGCGCTCATAGGCTGCCGTGGTCACTTTAAACGGACCTGTGAGTGAGATCTCGTCATATCCGTCGATGCTGTTGACGATGCCGTAGTCGATACCGATCTTCTGGTAAACCTGCTGATAAAGGCGCATCTGGTCGAGGTTGGCCACGCCGAGCAGCTGGCACTGCGGTTTTGATGGGTTGATGATCGGGCCGAGGAGGTTGAAGAATGTCGGGAAGGGCAGTGCCTTACGGATGGCACCGACGAACTTCATGGCCTTGGCGAAGAGCTGCGCATGGAGATAGACGATGCCGCATTCGTTGATAGAGCGGTTGAGCTTATCGAGATCAGCGGTGAAGTTCACGCCGTGGTTCTTGATAACGTTCGACGCGCCGCTGACGCTTGTGGCGGCGTAGTTGCCGTGTTTGGCCACTTTGTAACCGGCTCCGGCGATGACGAAGCAAGCTGTTGTGGAGATATTGAACGTGTTCTTGCGGTCACCACCGGTACCCACCACGTCGATGTAGCGGTCGCAGTCCAAGGGTACGGGTACGCCCGTGGCGAGGATGCCATCGCGGAAACCGAGCAGTTCCTCTACGCTGATGCCGCGCATCTGTATGGCGGTCAGCAATGCTGCGATCTCTGCGTCGTTGAGTTTACCGCGTGTGATGGCGATGAGCAGTTCTTTTGTCTCTTCACGTTTCAGCTCCTCGTGGTTGAGGAGTCGGTTGAAAATAGCCTTGATATCCATAAGCGTATATTTTTTAATTGTTATATGTCTTGTTTATATTTGTTTCTTTTCTCCATTCAACATTCATCATTCAACACTGAACATTCAACATTGAACATCATTCAACATTAAAAAAGGCCTGTCGCAAGAACGACAGGCCTTTGTATGTTGTTGGATATAGTACCCACATGGCTTCTCGACTCACGACTTTTTCAATCTTGAGCTACGCCACCACCAATATGCAGATACGTGATTTATCATCTTTTTTGTTGATTTTATATTTCGGGTGCAAAGATACACGTTTTCCATTAGACTGCAAACATTTCAAGTAGAAAAATATCAATTCGTTGCATTTTTAACATTAATACCGATCATCTTCACCTTCTCCTCAAAGTCATCCTTGTCGCAGAAAGCGCCCTTCTTCACGCGCGCGCGATAATTATATATGGTGTTGACGCTGTAATGCAGGAACTCTGCGATCTTGGAACTGTCAGTAATGCCGAGTCGGATCAGGGCGAAGATACGGATCGAAGTGCTGAGTTGTCCGTCCTTCTCCACGCTCAGTTGCGCATCGGGGCGCAGCAGCGCGTTGATGTCATCGACGAAATGTGGGAAGAGATGGATGAAAGCAGAGTCGAAACTCTTGTACAGTTCGCTGGCATCTTCGTCGTTATTGTCCTTGCTGTGGATGATGCGCTCGAGTTCAGCATATTGTTTGCTCTTGAGATAACGTGCCGTGCGTTTTTTGATCTTGTCGATGCGGTTGACATAAAGGCTACATAGCTCGAGGAATTGTCCGATGTATTCCTCTTTGACGCGGTTGCTGTCTGCGAGTCGTATGTTGCTGTCGGCAAGTCTGGCATTGCTCTTTTGCAGGTTGGTGTTGCTGAGGTAGAGCAGGTTACGCGTGCGTCGGATATGGTTGCGCTGCTTCATGGTCATCAGCAGCAAGACGATGACAAAGATGCAGAGAATGCTTAGGGCACACAGCGAAGCCATGAGGCGGCGTTGACTCTGCTCGCTGGCGTTCTTGTACTGTCCTGCGAGACTGTCCATGAGCGGGGCTACTTGCCACTTTCTCTGTCGTGCGCCGAAGGTGTTGGCGCACTCACTGGCATAGCTGATATAGCGGTAGGCGCGTTTGAGGTCGCCTTTGAGCATGAGCTGATTGGACAGTTCCCATATCGATCCCTGGTCCGTGACACCGAGCTGGATGTCATTGATGACCGATTGTGTCACCCAGTACATCATCTTCGTCGTGTCGCCGAGTGCCTTATAGGCCAGGTAGCGGTAGAGAGCAACCAGGGCGTAGCTGTGTGAGTCTGGTGATGTTTGCTTCATCCATTGGTCGTTGTATCGTAGAGCCTCTTGGGTTTTGCCTTGCGCGATGAGCTGGTTTTGGTAGGTTTCGCGATAGATGTCATCGTCTTTACTGAGCAGCGGCATCATGGCTTTCTCGTAATGATTCTTTAGCCCTTCATAGTGTTGCTTCATCTCCGGCAAATTCGTGTAGAAGGCGAGTTCGGCGTTGATCGTATAGCGTGCCACGTCGTAAAGAGCCCATCCGTGGCGGTCGAGTGTGGTCGTGTCAATGTCTTGCAGGCAGATGCGCGCTTCGTCGTAGAATCCTGAACTAATAAAGTACTTAGCCAGCATAGCGCGGCAATGGTTAGCCTCTTGCCGTCGGCCCTCTTTCTCCGCAAGTGAGATGCAGCGGTTGAGATAGACACATGCCTGGCTATGGATGTAAGGATAATATAATAGGTATAGGTCGTAGCACAGTTGATATTGCCGGCGGGCATCCTTCGTGGCCTTGAGTTGTCGCTCAAGGCTTTTGATTTTCTGCTGTCGTTGCACGATATATTGTGCCGACCGGGCGATGGCGTCGTCGAGTCGTGCGTATTCTTTCTCCATGTCGATATTGGTGGCTGAGGCTGAGAGCACAGCCATCATTGCGATGATGATCGTCAGAATCCGTGTCATTTAGGTATACAGGCTATATGTTGTTCTTGGTTTTTGTTGGTTACAAAGGTACAAAAATGACTTTAAACGGCCAAATTTTGGTTGAAAGTCTATCGTTCTCTTCCCCTTTCCATCCACTCTTTTAATATATCTAAAATCATGTAACAGTCTGATAAATAGCAGTTTCGTCTTTTTTATCCTCTGTAAATATCCACTTTTTCAGTCCACAGCACTACAAGTATGAAAAAAGACTATTAACTTTGCAGCATCGATTGACAGTCGATGAAACCTAAACGTCGGAACATTATCAACCATATACTATATCTATAACCATCTAAACCCAACGATCATGAAAAGAATCAAAACCATGTTGACGGCGACGGCTTTGCTTGTCACCACATCGTTATGGGCACAGCAGAAGAATTTCTCCGGCACCGTGCTCGACGATCATGGAGAACCGATCATCGGCGCTACGGTCAAGGTACCGGGCTCTTCTACGGGAGTGATTACCGACCTTGACGGACATTTTACCATTACGGTCAATCCCGGCACAAAGATAGAGGTGTCGTATGTAGGTATGCAGACACAGACGCTCTCTGTGGCTGACAACATGCGTGTGACTTTAAAGGACGATGCCAAGACGCTCGGCGACGTGGTCGTCATCGGCTATGGCGTGCAGAAGAAGAGCGTCGTCACGGCCTCTATCGCTAAGGTCGATGCCGAAGATCTCGAAGGCAAGACACAGCTGCGCGCCGAGGATGCCTTGAAAGGTCTGGCCGCCGGCGTCAACGTCACGAGTGCTTCCGGCCAGCCCGGTGCCAAGTCGATGATCCGTGTGCGTGGCATCGGCACGATCAACAATTCCGATCCTCTTTATATCATCGACGGCATGGCCACCGACCAAAACGGCATGGAGCTCGTCAACCCCGAGGATATTGAGAGCATCGAAGTGCTCAAAGACGCTGCTTCCGGAGCCATCTACGGTTCGCGTGCCGCCAACGGTGTCATCCTTGTCACGACCAAGAAAGGCGCCAAGGGCAATGCCAAGATCAACTACAACTTCTCTTATGGTTGGCAGAGCGCATGGCGCAAGCGCGACGTCACCGGTGCTACCGACTACGCCATCCTGCAAAACGAGAAGTATGTCAACGGCGGCCAGGCTCCTCTCTATGCCGATCCTTACAACCTCACTGATGTCAACGGTAATGCCGTGAAGGGCTTTGGCACCAACTGGCAGAAGGAACTCTTCAACGACAACGCGCCTATCGTGCAGCACGACCTCTCCATCAGCGGAGCCAGCGATAAGGTCAACTACTATCTCTCCATGGGCTATATGACCCAGGAAGGTATCATCGGCGGCAACTACGGACAGTCGAACTACGACCGTCTGACCCTGCGCTCCAACACCAGCTACACGCTTTTCGACTTCTCCAAAGAGCGCAACTATCTCAACAAACTCGATCTTGGCGTCAATGTCGGCTACATGCGCGTCCACAACACAGGCGTAGAAGCCAACTCCACCTGGGGATCGCCACTCGGTTCGGCACTGTATCTCTCACCGATCCTGCCCGTCACCATTACCAATCCCGACGTGGCCGCAGCCATGGAAAAGCAGTACGGTACCTACGATCTCTACAAGGATGCCAACGGCAATCCCTACACTATCCCCGGATATTTCGGCTCTTATCAAGAGCAAAACAACCCCATCGCTATGATGCAGGGACATGCCACGCGCAACTGGTCGCACAAGATTATGCCGAAGTTCTCCCTCGACTTGCAACTCTTCGACAATCTGAAGTATCACTTCGCCTACAGTGCTGAACTCTCGTTCTGGGGCTACGACGCTGCCACAACACGGAAGTTCTATCTCTCCGGCAACAACAATGCCGACCACACCTCTGCCACGTCTTACAAGGGCGACAACAATTCCTGGCAGGTCGACAACATGCTGTCCTACGACAAAACCCTTGGCAAGCACTCCTTCGGCATCGTCCTCGGACAGTCGGCCAGCAAGTTCAAGGGCAGTGAGCTCGGTGGCGGTGCCTGGGATCTCATCAATATCTACAAGCCGTCCATCAACTATACTAATGGCAACGGCCAAGTCGTCTACAGCACCGACGCCGACGGCAAGATCACAGGAGCCACGGCTCATTTCAACACATGGGGCGGACCCTACACTGAGCACCGGCTTTCCTCACTCTTTGCCCGTCTGAGCTACGACTACGATGAGCGCTACATGGCACAGTTCACCGTGCGCCGTGACGGTTCCAGCCGCTTTGGTTCTGACAACCTCTACGGCACCTTCCCCTCCTTCTCTTTGGGCTGGAACATCATGAACGAGAAGTTTATGCTCCCCACCCACAACTGGCTGAGCAATGCCAAGTTGCGTTTCAGCTGGGGTAAGAACGGTAACGAGAACATCGGCGACTTCGCTTACACCACGCTGACCTCTATGGGTAACGACTATTATTTCGGTACCAACAGCGTCAAGAACCATGGTTCCAAAGCCAACCGTCTGCCCAATCCCAACCTGAAATGGGAGGAGAGCGAGCAGACCGACATTGGTCTCGACCTTGGATTCTTCAACAGTGCGCTGACCTTCACCGTCGACTACTTCGTCAAGAAGACCAATGGCATGATCATCGCCATGCCGATTCCAAGCTATGTCGGCGAGACTTCTCCACTGGCCAACGTCGGTGATATGAAGAACTCCGGCTGGGAGTTTGAGCTTGGATACAAAGGCCACGCAGGTGATTTCCGCTATGGTCTCAAGGCCAACGCATCCTATCTCCACAACGAGCTCACCAACCTCGGCAATGCTACGGGCTTCCTCGACTGGGGCATCTCGCAGTTCTCCGACGGCGGCACGCGCGCTGAGAACGGACAGCCCTTCCCCTTCTTCTATGGCTACAAGACCGCCGGTGTCTTCCAGAACGTCGACGAGGTCAACGCCTACAAGAATGCTGACGGCAAGCTCACACAGCCAGATGCCGTACCCGGCGACTTGCGCTTCGTCGATGTCAACGGCGATGGAAAGATCACTTCCGATGACCGTACCAACATCGGCAACGGTACGCCTAAGTGGACCTTCGGCTTGAACCTCAACGGTCAGTACAAGGGCTTTGATATCAACCTCTTCTTCCAGGGCGTGAGCGGCGTGGATGTCTTCGATGCCACCTATCGTCAGGACATTGCATCGGGCAACTATCCTTCTTGGATGCTCAGCCGCTGGACGGGCCCCGGCACTTCCAACCGTGTGCCACGCCTGGCTCTTGGCGACACCAAAAACTGGGTGGTCAGTGACCTCTACGTCCGCGACGGCTCCTATCTGCGCCTGAAGAACTTCCAACTTGGCTATACGCTTCCCCGCTACCTGACGCAGCGGCTCGGCGTCGACCGTTTCCGCCTCTTCGTCATGGCCGAGAATCTCATCACCTGGACCAAGTACTGGGGCTTCGATCCTGAGATTGGCTCCGGCAGTACCTCGTTGGGTGTTGACTATGGTGTATATCCCCAGGCACGCACATGGTCGGTCGGTTTTAATATCACTCTTTAACTGAAAAACGTAGAAACCATTATGAAAACCAAGAAATATATCTATGTAGGAGCTCTGGCCGCAGCCTTTCTCTTAGGCTCCTGCAGCGACGACTTCCTCAAAGTCGAGAATCCCAGTGGTGAGCCATTGGAAGAATACTATACCACCGACGCCCATCTGCAGGAATCGGTGACCGCCGCCTACGATCCGCTGCACTGGCCCGACTGGGACGGCACGGCTTACAATGCGCTGAATATCGACGCCGAGATCCTGGGCGACGACTTCTTCCCCGGTGGCAGCAACATCTCCGATAACCAGCATTGGCATAAGCTCTTCAACTTCGAAGGCGACGGCAACAACACGCTCTCCACGCTTTGGGGCGACTTCTACTCCGGCATCAAGCGCTGCAACGACGTGCTGACCTATTGCGCCTACGATGCCAATAAGGACAACACCCATCTGCCAACCTATATCGAGCAGGCCCGCTTGCTGAGGGTCTACTATTACGATATCCTCTGGCACTACTACGGCGATATTCCCTTCTATCTCACCAACCTCTCCAGTCCCTATCAGGCCGACCAGATTTCGGCCGACAAGGTCTACGAGAAGCTCATCGCCGAGATGGAGGACATCCTCAAAAACAATGTCCTGCCCATGCGCTGGGACGACGCCAACGCCGGACGCGTGAGCAAAGCCTTCGCCTATATGCTCTATGCCGAACTGGTCATGTATCAGGACGACACCGCACGCTATCCTCAGGCCCTGGCCTACATGAAGGAGATCATCAGCAGCGGTGACTATCAGCTTATGACCAACTTCGCCGACATCTGGAAGGAGAGCGGCGAGTGGAGCTCGGAGTCGATCTTCGAAATCAACTATCAGGACGACCAGGCTGGCCGTGACTGGGGTACCTCCAAGAGTGCCGGTGGCACCGTGATGCCCACGCTGATCTCGCCAAATGGCTGGAAAGGCGGCGACGGATGGTCGGCCGGTCAGGATGGCTGGGGCTTCCTGCCCATGCGGGTCGAGGCTTACAACATGTACGAGGACGGCGATCAGCGCCGCGAGGCTACTTGTTGGGATCTCCGCAGCCTCCTTGGCACCGACAAGGACTACAATGCCCGCTATCAGGACACGCACATCTGGCTGGCCAAATACCGCCCGATGGACGACAGCAACAAGGATTGTCCGACGTCGAAAAACCTCAACTACAACAACAATCTGCGCATCTACCGCTATGCCGAGACGCTGCTCAACGCTGCTGAACTGACGCTGGCCACCGGTGGCAGCAACGCTGAGGCTACGGGATACTTCAACCAGGTGCACCGGCGGGCGGGGCTGCCTGCCATGCAGAGCATCACAGAGGGCGACATTCTCAACGAGCGTCATCTCGAGTTCGTCGGCGAGGGCAAGCGCTATTTCGACCTTGTGCGCACTGGCAAGGCGGCCACTACGCTTGTTGCCATACCAGGCACCGACCGTACCAACAGATGGACGCCTAACAAGAAGCACGTGCCATTGGCTCAGTCCGAACTCGACAACGATCCTAAACTCCATCAGAACGACTATACCAAATAAAAACCGAAACGATTATGAAAAAGATATTTAAGCTCTTGGCCTGCGCGCTCTTTGTGGGGCTGACGCTTCCTGCCTGCTCGCCGGAAGACTTCAGCGGCGCTGACCAAAACGGACTCCCCACCATGGCCGGCATAGACTTCAACGTCAGTGTCGACCAGTCCACCAACACCATGACGGCTACGGCTCCCGCTGTCAATGGCGAGTATCCGGTCTGGCTCATCAATGGCAAGCAGTACTCCACGCTGCCCACGGCCACCTATTCCAATAAGGTAAAGGGTACATACACCATCGAGCTGCGCATGGCCAACCGCAACGGATTCAGTCAGGCCGGCCTGAAGAAGGAGTTTACCTTCAACGAGACCAAGGTCGACTTCTCGCCCTATGCCGAAAAGCTCAAGGGTAAGAAATGGCGTATCGACAACAATGCGCCCGGACACATGGCGTGCGGACCCTCCGGTACTTCCGGCACAGAGTGGTGGTCAGCGGCTAAAGACGACAAGAAAGACTTTGGCGTCTATGACGACCGTCTGACTTTCACACTGGTAGAAGGCGACCCCACGCGGGGCACCTATGTCTACAGCTCTGGTGAGGACGGTAAGACGTTTGTCAACACAGGCACGACGCTCTGGGGCAGCAACGATCCCGACTGGGATGCCACCATCACGGGCGAACAGACATCTTCCTACACGTTGGAGTCCGGAACATGGACTGATGCCGATAAAAACATCCAGGATGCCATCTTCCTCGTGTTGGCTGACAACAGCCTCTTCCCTTATATCTCCAGCGACGGACAGTACCAGCATCCGCGCTTCCGCATTGAAGGACTGACCTCCACCACGATGAACCTCGTCTATGACAACGGCTCTATCGCCTGGCACTTCATCCTGACGAGCAAAGAACCTTCCACGGAGGTTGTGCCCGTCAACCCCGACGACGATCCCGAAAAGATCAGCTGGTGCGACGTCAACAGTGACCTCAACCTCGGAAAAGCCTTCAACAGCTTCGGTCAGATGACGTTCTGGTGGGCAGACGGCAAATGGGCTCAGCTCGCCGATCCGCAGTTGAACTTCAAGGACGGCGTCTACACGATCTCCTTCAGCGGACAGCCCGGAGGCGCAGAGTGGCAGGCTCAGTGCATGATCCACACCGCCGACGAGGGCGTGCCTGTCGCTTACGAGAGTGGACAGACCTATGACATCAGCTTCAAACTCAAGTCGAATGTCGACATCGCGCGCTATACGCTGAAGATCGCAGACCAGAAGGATGACAACAACGCACTGTACTACAACAACGGCATGAAGGCCGAGATGGGTACCACGCTGGTGCGTGTGCCTAACGTCAAGGCCACGACATCATCGTCCTCCACCAAGTTCATCCTTGACTTCGGCGGTATTGGCGCTGACCCGACGCTGTCCATCAGCGACATCATCATTCAGAAACACGTGTTGAAGAAGTAACTTTTCGTTCTTATATATATAATAAGGAGTAGTCCTCGGCCTGTTGCCTTGGGCTTCTCCTTTTCACATTGAAATGAAATCATCATGAAACTGAAAACATATCTCAGCATTCTCTTCCTCGCGCTGTCGTTTCCGCTGACGGGTTGCGGCTCTTCCTCCGGCGATGATCCCGTGCCTGCAGTCACGATCACGGTGAGCAACGACGCGCTCACCCTTTCCGCCGCCGGTGGCAGCCAAAGCTTCACGCTGTCGGCCAACCATGAGTGGGGACTGGTCTCCACACCGGATTCTTGGCTAAAGGTCTCGCCGACCTCTGGCCTGTCCTCCGGTGGTGCCACACAGCTCACGGTGACCGCCGCGACCAATCCCAACACTTCGTCGCGCTCTGCCTCCCTCGTCTTTGCTGCCGGAACGGAGCGGAAGACTGTCGTCGTGACGCAGGAGGCAGCCACTACGGCCAAATACGATGCGCCCGAAGGCTATGAACTCGTCTGGCACGACGAGTTCGACGGCACACAGCTCAGCGATGACTGGACCGAAGAGCAGAAGCCAGCGGGATGGGTCAACAACGAGTTGCAGACTTACATCAAGGGGTCCTCTGTCAACGAGGTCAAGGACGGGTACCTGCTCATCCACTGCTATCAGGATGGCGGAACTATCTATTCCGGCCGTGTCTACGCTAAGGTAAAAGAAGGTTGGACCTACGGCTACTTCGAAGCGCGCATCAAGTTGCCCTCAGGAAAGGGCACGTGGCCTGCCTTCTGGATGATGCCGGCTAACAACAATTTCACCACAAACCCCTGGCCGGGCTGTGGCGAGATCGACATCATGGAGGAAGTCGGCGCCGATCCGAACATCGTCTCCGCAACGATCCACTGCAACAAATACAACAACGGCAACACGCCTACGGAGCACGGCACGCTGAAGGTGCCCACGGCAGAATCGGACTATCATGTCTATGCATGCGAGTGGACAGCCTCTAAACTCGAGTTTTTTGTCGATGGCAAGAGCATTCTTAAATACGAGCCCGCCGACAAGACGAAGGACTTCTGGCCGTTCAATGTTCCCTTCTATCCGATTCTCAACCTCGCCTGGGGTGGCAGCTGGGGCGGATACAAAGGCGTCGACGCCTCCGCGCTGCCCGCTACTATGAGTGTGGACTACGTCAGGGTGTTCCAAAAGCCCACCCCCTAACCCTTTAGCCTCTCCCCCTTGCCCCTCCCCAAGAGGGAGGGGAGTGATTACCGCCAAGGGGTGAGCAACTCCGGCCTTGCCTTCTTCCGCTTTTCGTCCGGTATCGGGTTCGGTTTGCCTCGGCTGTGCCGAGGCCCTCCCCTTGCCCCGTCTTGCGTCTCCCCTTGTTTCTCTCTTTCTTCCCCTCTTAATTCTCTAATCATCTATGAGCAAATTCCTTTTTTCCTTTTTTCTGCTTGCGCTGTCGCTTCTTGCCGTTGCGCAGCAACCCGTTTACCTCGATGACAGCCAGCCCATCGAGCGCCGCATCGATGACGCCATGAGCCGGATGACCCTGCAAGAGAAGATCAGCGTCATCCACGCACAAAGCAAGTTCTCCTCCCGTGGCGTTCCGCGTCTGGGCTTCCCCGACTTTTGGACCGACGACGGCCCGCACGGTGTCCGCCCCGACGTGCTCTGGGACGAATGGGAACAGGCCGGACAGACCAATGACTCGTGCGTAGCCTTCCCGGCCCTGACCTGCCTCGCTGCCACCTGGAACCCTTCGCTGGCCTGGCACTACGGCCGCAGCCTCGGTGAGGAAGCCCTCTATCGTGGCAAGGACATGATTCTCGGACCCGGCGTGAACATCCTGCGCACACCGCTCGGAGGCCGTAACTTTGAATACATGGGCGAAGATCCTTACCTGGTCGCCACGATGGTCGTCCCCTATGTCCGTGGCTTGCAGAGCAACGGCGTGGCGGCCTGTGTCAAGCACTTCGCCCTCAACAACGACGAGGAGTACCGCCATCAGGTCAACGTCAACGTCAGCGACCGCACGCTTCACGAGATCTACCTCCCTGCTTTCCACGCTGCTGTCACCAAGGGAGGCGCGTGGGGACTGATGGGTGCCTATAATCTCTATCGCGACGAACACAACTGTCACAACGAGTACCTGCTTAAGGACTTGCTCAAAGGTCAGTGGGGGTTCGACGGCGTCGTGGTCTCGGACTGGGGCGGTTGCCATGATACCGACCAGGCTGTGAACAACGGACTCGACATGGAGTTCGGCACTTGGACCGACGGCCTCCATAAGGACGCCAGCAACGCCTACGACAATTACTATCTCGCCAACGCCTATCGCGACGGCATCCTCTCCGGTCGGTACAGCATGAAGACGCTCGACGACAAGGTGCGCCGCGTGCTGCGCCTGTTCTTCCGTACGACGATGGCGCGGCGTGGCCACGGCTCGCTGTGCTCCGAAGCCCATTACCGTACGGCACGCAGCATTGCCGACGAGGGCATCGTGCTCCTGCAGAACACGGGTGGCGTGCTGCCCCTTGACCTCAGCCGCCGTCCTACGGTACTCGTCGTAGGCGAGAATGCCATCAAGATGATGACTGTCGGTGGCGGTTCCTCTTCCCTGAAGGTGCAACGCGAGATCTCGCCGCTCGCCGGCTTGAAGGCGCGGTTGAAGGACGTGGCCACCGTAGAGTATGAGCGTGGCTATGTCGGCGACACCTCCGGAGCCTATAACGGCGTGACCACAGGACAGGATATCAAGGACAGCCGCTCGCGCGAGCAGCTCATCAATGACGCGGTGAACAAGGCACGCAAGGCCGACTACGTGATCATCGTCGGCGGTCTCAACAAGAGCGACTACCAGGACTGTGAGGGCCACGACCGCAAGGACTATGGCTTGCCTTATCATCAGGACGAACTCGTGGAGGCCTTGGCCAAGGTCAACCACCGTGTGGTCTTTGTCAACATCTCGGGCGATCCCGTCGCCATGCCGTGGCGCAACCGTGTAGCCGCTATCGTACAGGCATGGTACGGAGGCAGCGAGAGCGGTGAGGCGCTGGCCGACGTGCTCACCGGCGACATCTGTCCGTCGGGCAAACTGCCGTTTACCTGGCCCGTAAAGCTGCAGGATGTCGGGGCACACGCCCTGAAAACCTATCCCGGAATGTGGCGCGCAGACCATAAGATCATCGACGAGACTTACAGCGAGGGCATCTATGTGGGCTATCGTTGGGCCGAGGCCAAGCACATCCGTCCGCTGTTCGCCTTCGGTCACGGCCTGAGCTACACCACGTTCAAACTCTCCGATCTGCGTCTGTCCTCACCGTCGCTGACGTCAGCAGACTCTTTGACAGTCACCGTCAACGTCCGCAACACCGGTCGCTGCGCGGGCTCCGAGACCGTACAGCTCTACATCCACGACGACCGGTGCAGCGTAGACCGGCCCGTCAAGGAGCTGAAAGGCTTTGCCAAGGTTGCCTTGCAGCCTGGTGAGAGCAAGGACGTGAAGATCGTCATCGATCGGCAGTCACTGAGCTTCTACGACGAGAAGCAGGGGACTTGGACGGCTGAGCCCGGCACGTTCACGGCACTCGTGGGCAATGCCTCAGACAATATCACGTTGAAAAAGTCGTTTACTTTGAAGTAACATACCTATTTATTATATAATGAGAAAACTATTCGTCGCTTTCGTACTGAGTGTCGTGGCACTGGCCTGCCGGGCCGACAATGCCATGGACACCTATGTTTCCCAGCTCATGAGCCGCATGACGCTGGAAGAGAAGATCGGACAGCTCAACCTCCTGCCGGGCGGAGACATTGTCACCGGCAGGGAGATGGACAGCCCGCTGGCGCGCTTGGCTGCCGAGGGTAAGCTCGGTGCCGTGCTGAGTCTGCGCGATCCGGTGAAGATCAAAGCCCTGCAGCAGATCGCCGTGAAGAAGAGCCGCCTGGGCATCCCCTTGCTTTTCGGTTTTGATGTCATCCATGGTTTTCAGACCGTGCTGCCCATTCCCTTGGCACAGGCGTGCAGCTGGGACACCACCGCCATCCGTCGTGGTGCCGAGATGTCGGCCCGCGAGTGCACCTCACAGGGCATCGACTGGGTCTACAGTCCTATGGTCGACATCGCCCTCGACCCGCGTTGGGGCCGCATCGCCGAGGGCAATGGCGAGGATCCGTTCCTGGGCAGTTGCATTGCCAAGGTGATGGTCGAGGGACTCCAGGGCAACTATGGACCTGAGAACGCGATGGCCTGTCTGAAGCACTACGCGCTCTACGGCGCAGTGGAAGCCGGCCGCGACTACAATACCGTGGACATGAGCCACGTGCGTATGTACAACCAGTACTTCCCGCCCTACGAGGCTGCTGTGCGTGCGGGCGTCGGTTCGGTGATGTCTTCCTTCAATCTTGTCGACGGCGTTCCCGCCACGGCCAATCCCTGGCTTCTCAACGACGTGCTGCGCCAAGAGTGGGGATTCAACGGCTTCCTGGTGACCGACTACGGTTCGATTGGCGAGATGGTCATCCACGGCATGGGCGATCTCGCCGCCTGCTCGGCCGAGGCGCTGAAGGCGGGCACCGATATGGACATGTGTTCCAATGCTTACAGCACCCATCTGCTGCAACTCGTGAAGGAAGGAAAAGTCAGTGAGGCAGATGTCGACCAGGCTTGCCGCCGCGTGTTGGAGGCGAAATATAAGTTAGGGCTCTTCCAAAATCCCTACCGATTCCTCAACAGCAAGCGTGCCAAGACAGCGCTCTACACCCCCGAGCACCGTGCGCTGGCCCGCGAGATAGCTGCCGAGACTTTCGTGCTGTTGAAAAACGAGGGCGACATCCTGCCGCTCAAGCGCGAGGGTACCATCGCCCTCATCGGTCCGCTCGCCAATGACCGCTCGAACATGGTCGGCAGTTGGTCGACAGCCGACAAGCCCGAGCTCTACTCCACGCTCAAAGATGCTCTGCAGCGCGCCGTGGACGGTAAGGCCCGTGTGGTCTATGCCCAAGGTTGCAACATCTACGACGACTCGGCTACGCAGGCCAACTGCTCCTTTGGCCGTCCCATTCCGCGTGTGGACAGCAAGCAGGCTGAGCAGGAGGCCTTGGCGGCTGCCCGCCAGGCCGATGTCATCGTCTGCGCCATGGGAGAGATGACCGAGATGAGCGGCGAGAGCTCCTCGCGTGTCGATCTCAGCCTGCCCGAGGCTCAGATGCGCCTTTTGCGTCAGCTCTGCGCCATGGGCAAGCCCGTCGTGCTGCTGAACTTCTCGGGTCGTCCGACGATTCTGAAATGGGAGAGCGAGCATTGCCAGGCCATCCTCAACGTATGGTTTGGTGGATCCGAGGCCGCTGATGCCATCTGCGACGTGCTCTTCGGTGACAAGGTGCCCACGGGCCGACTCGTGACGACATTGCCGCAGTGCATGGGTCAGATTCCTATTTATTACAACCATCTCCGCACGGGCCGTCCCGTGGCAGAGGGCGCGACGAAATACTATAAGTATCAGAGCAACTACATCGACGTGCGCAACGATCCGCTCTATCCCTTTGGCTACGGTCTGAGCTACACCACTTTCAGCTACGGCGACGTGCAGCTGAGTGCTGACCACATCGCCCGCGACGGCAGTGTGACGGCTTCCGTGACGGTGACGAATACGGGACGGCGCGACGGCGACGAGGTCGTACAGCTCTATATCCACCATCCTGCCGCGCAGATCGCCCGTCCGGTGAAGGAGCTCAAAGGCTTCCGCCGTGTGCATCTCAAGGCCGGTGAGAGCCAGCGTGTCGACTTCACGGTCACGCCCGACATGCTGAAGTACAAGGACGGCAACGGCCATGATGTCCTCGACGCAGGTGCCTACGACATCATGGTGGGACCGAACGGCAGCGACAAAGCGTTGAAGAAGTCGACGCTCAAGTTGTAATAACCATATAATTATTGGCTATTTAATCAATAGCTCCTATACTTATTCTATTCACAATGGTGATAAGATGAGTATAGGAGCTGTTTTTTCTGCATGATTTTAGAGTACGCTAAAATTGTTCTTATCATGAATTTCTGACTTCGTCAATGCGTCACCCAATAATTATAAAGCATCGATGATGCGATTGACATTCACAAGTAAGTAACGAAGGCAGGATAGCGCATTCTGTTTTTACAAAAAACAAGTAAAACACTTGCCTTCTTCGACTATCAGGCCACGGATGTCATCAAGGCTGACACGCTGACCTATACCCGATGGCTGCAAGGCGAGTTCTACTACCACGACGCGCGTCTCTCTCATGTCATCGAGGATCTCTGCCGCTACTACGATTATAATCCTACCGATATTCTCTGTGACACGCCGCGTGATCATATCGTCAGCCTGCAGGCCAGTCGTGGGCTTGGCATCCGTCAAGTCCTTGCCCTCCTCAACAAGAGCAATGGTGGGGTCAACATCAGATTGAAATAACAGGTCAGGAAGAAAAACTGTGGTTGAAGTGGTGGTTCATTGATGCACTTTAATGCTAATGGCATAGGTAAGTAACGCTTCTTGCCTAAGCTGTGATGTAAAACTCATCTCTTTAGATGGGATGAATCTTTACAAAAAGATATCACTGAGGGGTTGCGATATAGAGAGCGAGGAAACCTGAAAACGAGAGAAAACCGCGATGGGACATTCAATTTTGTGGTCTGTCGTTGTCAAAGTACCTTTCTGATACTGTCAGAAAGGCTTTCTGACCTGGTCAAAGTGCCTTTCTGACCATGTCATCTTACCGAGATGACAGCATCAAAAAGGCTTTCTGATAAGCAACTTCACTAATATTTCATTGTAAAAATTGCGGTTTTCTTGGAGGCAAAAATGCTTTACGTCTATAACAATTTATGTATCAGACAATTATAAAAACACTCTCAAAATTCGCGTATTTGAGAGCAACATGGGTGTCGGCTCAGAAAATCGCAAGGAAAAGGGCGGAAAAATGTCAGAATTATAAACAAAGTAGCCTCGTCCCATAACCCCTCCGGCCTCACCCCCTCTCCAAGGGGAGAGGGGAGTAATTGCCGTCAAGGGTTGAACATCCTCACCTTTTCCTTTTCATCACAATGGTATTGTTTATCACTCATATTACTCCCCCTCTCCCCTTGGAGAGGGGTTAGGGGGTGAGACCGGAG
>R21__coassemble_1417_pt1 | contig 16161 bp, 17 predicted proteins | sample R21__metabat2_high_PE_018 | metagenome-assembled genome bin R21
CCGTCTGATCCCCTTGCCTCACGGCGCAGCCCTCTTCCGGAAGCTGTCTTATCAATCAATCTTTACTAAATGGAAAGTAACACTCTAAATAACATTCTAAAACGTATTCATCTTTTGAGAAACTAACCCTAAATATTGAATTCTGGCGGAGCCTCACGGTTCGACCGTTCAGATTTTTCTATCGCTTGGAGCTCGTCCTCATCGAGAACGCGCTCTGATTCTTTCTTTTCCCATAAATTGTTGATTTGTCTGAGTGTCATCTGAGCTTCGTCGAGAGAAACTTGCTTAGCCTCCTTGCTGACTTGCTCGGCTGTTTGGGCTCCCTGCAGCTTTGTCTGCTGTTTGGAGTCGTCTATCTGAACCTTTAAGATGTCGAAGTAGGCATCGCTGCGGAACTCAGGCTGCTTGGGTGGCTTGGGAGTTCTTGGCTTCTTTGAAGGTGAAGTCTTTGCAGAAGTCTTCTCTTGGGAATCTGACTTTGAAGGATTTTTTCCTTTGGAAAGCTCTTTGCCTGCGGTATTCGATACTTGTGAAGAATGAGGTTGCTCAGGCTCGACGATGCGGACATTAGGGTCTGATGACTTGGCTTCTGTGGTATCTTTCGGTACCTCGGGCTGTCTGTCTTCCGAATTTTTTCTTCTTTCTTCTTCCGCCGTATCCCCTAGAGTTTCGTACTCTTTACGTTTCTGCTCGTCTTGTGCAGCTGATGCGACGGTCATTTCCTCAGCCAATATCTCCTGCCGCTTGATGCGGACTAGCTCTTGTATGCGCTTTTGGGTCTCGGCATCCGTGGGACTCGGCCCGATGTCATCGGTTGGCTTGCGCTCAGATGGGTTAGCCTTGGCTGCTGCACCAAAATTCGTCTCAGAGGGAATTGTGTGAGAAGACCCAAAGGACACTTCTATATTTTCCCTTATATCACTTCCACCATTAGGAGATTTGCTGGCATTCTCGACGGTCTTCTTTTCCTCTTCTGTGATGGAATGGTTGTCTTCATTTTCATCCGCCTTTCTTGTGGCTTTCAGCATCTCGCTCTTGACAGACTGAGCCTTGGGCTCGTCATTGCCAACGGTGATGGGCTTGAACTGCCCAGCCTCGTCGGAAATGTCAATTTCTACGTCCTTGGGCTTGGGCATGAACTCCACAGGCTCCTTCTTGAGGAAGAGGTCGTAGATAATCATGCCCGCATAGCCAAAGACATAAATCACAACAATAACTATTACTATACTAGTGAAAGCCATAAGCTACTCTGCAAAAGGTTGGGACTCCTCGCGCTCGATGCCGGTTACGCTGTTCTTGCCGAACACCTTGTCTCCAGTCTCGTGGACTTTGGGGACATAGGTCACCGTCAGCTTCTCGCCCTCGGTGATGGCGTACTCGTCAATTTCTTTCTGGCCAAAGACTTCAAGAAGCACTGCACCGTCACCTTCGGTCTCCAGTACAAATTGCTGGGCTGCCCATGTGCTGCCCTTCTTTGACGTGCCTATCCTTACGGGCAGGACTTTTTTAATTGTTCCTGTTGTTTTCATAGTTGGTAGTCTGGTTACTGGTTATCTGATTGGTTTAGTTTTCAATCTGCTCATTGGCCGACACGGCCGGAGATGCTGAATATTTCTCCGTTTCCTCCGCGCACATTGTCGGCAATGGCAGGAAAGTGAATCCGAACGCCTTGCCGTGTTCCTCGCGGACGGGGTGACGGCGAAGGGTGGAATCATAGTAGAAGGTGTGGCCGTCGGCTCCTATGATGTAGCCGAGACGCTTGAGGGAGCCGCGAAGGCGGATTTTCCTCAGGTTGCTCACCACCTTTATGTTAGTTTTCTGGTCCAGCCCGAAGATGATGCGGCGGCGCTCCTTTTGCACGAGCTCCTTGCGACGACGGCTTCGGATGGTGCGGTACTGCTCTGGCGTGCGCTCCAGCCCGAGCTCACGGGCGATTATCCTGATAGACTCCTTGTGCATTCCGGTGCGCTCCGCCATCTCCTGATAGCTGAGGTTGCAGTATTCCATCTGTACAAAGGAGCGTGCGTCGCGGTTGCGACCGGACGGATCGTGCTTTCTAAGTCCGAGACGGCGTGCATGGCTGCTAACAGTGCTTCGCGTGCAGCCGATATGCGAGGCTATCTCATGAAGATAGTCCGTATGGAAGCGCTCCTTGAGGATGTCGTCGTGCTCTGGTCTCCAAACTGTTCGTTTTGCGGTAGGCTGGAAGGTTGTATTCATTGTGTTTACGTTGTTGGTCTGTGTTGTTGTTTATTCTCTCTTACTGTAAAAGGTTGGTCCGGTGAGTAATGAGCCGGCGCAACTCATCCTTGTTGGCATCGATGAAGGCTTTAGCCAGGGCTGTGAGGATGGCCGAGAGGCGGTTGCGTCCATAGACTATCTCCAGTGTGACAAAGACTTCGTCGGGAAGGAAGACCCAGTGGCGGTGACCTTTTTCCATGGCATAGGAGAAGGATTCTATCTGCGACTGGATGTCTTTCTTTGAGGGCAAAGCGGATATTTTTGCTTTCGGTATCTCTTTGACATTTTCAGCTGCTTTCCTTTCTTCCTCTCTTTCGGTCTTGGCGGGAGGTGGTTTTACCCTGCTCTTTCGGGGCTTCTCCTTCTGACGTGGCTCGGTCTCAATAGACGGTTCCTTGTCAGTCTCCGAATCCTCGGCAGAGGGACACTTTTCCTTGTCATCTTTCTGACTTTGCTTTTCTTCTGCTGGGAATGGTTCCTCCGGCTTCACCTCTTCCTTGGGCTTGTCGCTCTGCCACATGTAGGCTGGCTCGCTCTCACCGTTGACTTTCCGGAGAAGTTCGTGAATATCCCCGAAAACCATTGGTTGAGGTGTGCCGTCAGTCATGCGGATTTGGATTTTTCGTTATAGATGCAGTCATAGAGCGTATCGTAGCACTTGTCAACAATCTCATGTTGCTTATCAGTGAGGTAGAGCGTGCTGTAACGCTGAATCTCGGCACTGTTGGGTATCTTCGGCAGAACGGTGCCCAGCTTGGCGAAGTAGTCAAGGAACTTCTGCTGCTCGGCAAGCTCGTCCTTGCGGCCCCAGTTCTTGTTGAACTGGTTGGGCAGAAAATAGAACGGAGGAAGCTTGTCAAGGCCGTTCTCACGTGCAACCATGGCGACCATATCAACAAAGGAGGTGGTACCGTTGATGCAGGTTTTCTCCAACTGGATGGTAGTGACGATGGCATCGGCCTCGAAGAGAAGGGGAAGATAGCCCTCTTGGGTGAGACTGCCCGGTGTATCGATGAAAAAGTCGAAGTCCTCGTTGCGCATGGCTCTTATAAGGTTGAGAGTTTCTTTCTCGCTGCTGAGCTGGGTACATGGTACGACCTGATACAGAGGCGGGAGCTGTGGCCAGCGTTCTCTGTCCTGCTCGTGTTTTTTGACAATGCTGCGCTGAGGGTCGCCGTCAAGTACGACGAGACGGCAATGGTGTTTGAGTACAAACTGACCAGCGCTGAGCACACAGTTGGTGGTTTTGCCGCAGCCGCCTTTCTGGTTAGCAAACACAATAATCTTATTGCGTCTCTTCTCGGGGGTCTTCCCGATGTTAAAGAATGGTATGTTCATAAGGTTGGTTGTTGGTAACTCGTGTCATGGAGTATTGGTCACCTCTGTTATGTCCGCCTCATGGCGGCATAAGATATTTCCGTGTGACGGTAAAAGACGCGCTCCTTTTTGGTAGGCCTGTATTCCAAGGGAGCTTGGCCCTGCAAGCGGTTAGGTGCCTGCATTGTGGTTTTCTGCTGCAAAGATAGGGACAATTCCGCATAACAGCAACAGTAGCTATATGTAAAGTGCTGATTTATCGCTGAATTTGATGAAAAAAGTCGATTTTTCTCAAAATATGGCCGACTTATGGAAACGGTTTGGGCTATAGCAATGTCTCAAAGGCATTAAAGCCACGGAAACGGCACATGCACATTCGAAATCAATGCTGGTTATCTACCTTAACTTAAGGCAAAAGAGAAATTTTCTCACGTCTGATGATGTCGTTATCAGAAAGACTTCGTATATTTGCATTTGCTAATTGACTCAAATCTTGAGTTTATGTAAGCAAGTCAGCAAGGATATTATTCAAAAAAAAGCAGATATGATAAGGCAGCACATTGTGTTTTTGACAGGAGCAGGTATCAGTGTTGAAAGCGGATTGAGCACTTTCCGTGGTAAGGACGGTTTGTGGACTAATGATGAATGGGCATATCTGGCCAGTACAGAAGCGCTCTACACAGATACGCAGAGGTGTCTTGACTTCTATAATTTTAGGCGTAAGCAGTTGGCGGAGGTAGAGCCAAACGATGCTCACAGAATGATTTCCGAACTTGAAAAAGAACATGATGTAACGGTAATCACCCAAAACGTCGATAACCTACATGAGCGAGCTGGCTCCACTCACGTTATCCACCTTCATGGCGAACTTAGCAAAGTGTGTTCGACGGATAACCGTAGGACATGTGTGAAGGAATATCCTTTGACAACTCCTATTATGGTCGGCGACAAAGCTGATGACGGTTCACAATTGCGTCCGTACGTGGTAATGTTCGGTGAATACATTGATAATATGAATGCCACAGACATTGTAAGTATGGCTGATATTTTTGTTGTCATAGGTACATCGCTACAGGTATATCCGGCAGCAGACCTTATCCGCTATGCGCATCATGAGGTTCCAAAGTTTTTAATCGACCCTGGAGAAATGGATCAATGTACAAAATTAGGTTATACTCACTTTAGGACTACGGCCACAGAGGGAATGAGAATGCTTTTGGAGGCATTCAAAAAGCTTTGACAAAAAAGAGAATTGCAATTGTGTCGATACCAAAATAATATTTCAGAGAGGCTAGACTATATTTCAAATTGGTATGAACATAGAAGAACTCCATGAATACTGTATCTCTTTAGAGGCCGTCGAGGAAAAGTTCCCTTTCGCCAAGATTAAAGGAGGCGAGAGTGTGTTGGTGTTTTATGTCTGCAATCACATGTTTGCCATGGTTGATATTTCCGACGGTAACCTCGTTAATGTCAAGTGTCAGACTGAGCGTCTCGTTGATTTACGTGAGCATTATGATTGGGCGGACAAACCGTCTCATATGAATGACAAGTATTGGCTTGGTTTGCATATCAATACTACGCCGATTGATATGGCTAAGGAACTTATCTCTAATTCTTACTCGATAGTCAAAAAGAAATACACGAAGAAGAAAAGATAGAATCCTTTGCCGGGCTTACATTTTGGTTTCATGTCTTTTTATAACTGGCTGGCAATCTCCCTTACCTTATTTATATAGTCAGGGGCACTGGCATAGCCTATACGTTTTAGGAAAGAGTAGTAGCCTTCTCCGTCACGGTGCTTGTACTGAACTTTGTCCCTGTATGCTATAACGCTTTCTTCCCAATGTTCAAAGCTGTAGTAGCCCTTTGAGTGTCTGAGACCGAAGAGGTTGTTTTGCACATTGCAGACACGGGAGCGGAAGTGTCCTGTCTCAAGGATGGCCTGGGCAAGGACGATCTTAGGATATTTGATACCGTGCTTCTTCAGTGCGGCATAGAGGTTCTCGATGGTCAGCTCCTTTGCACCAATATTCACATTATTATATATAGGAGAGTCCTTGCCGGCAATTTCCGCAAGACGTTCATTGAAGGACTTCGCTTGCTGGTTGAGCGCATGGATGAATGGCAGTGGATCAACGCTCGTCCACACATTGCCAGTTGACAGTCGCTGCAGTTGTAAGTGAAGGTGCGGGCCGGTGGAGCGGCCGCTGGAGCCCACGACCCCGACAACCGCGCCTGCCTGTACCATAGTCCCCTCCTTGGCGTAGATCTCACCGAGGTGACCATATAGGCAGCGGAGGTTGCCGTGGTCAAGGACGACATAGTTGCCGTAGCCGGTGTTGCCGTGGCGCACGGCGGCCACCCTGCCAGGGAGCATGCTATAGACCAAACCGTTTCCGCATCTCAAATCTATGCCGTCATGGAATGTGTGGCACTTGGTAAAGGGGGCTTGGCGGTAACCATAGGATGATGTAACGGTTAAGTAATCAAGTGGCATACAGATCGTTAGCCGCTTTTCAAGGATGCTGAGAAGTAGGCTGTCAGAGGTACTGAGAAAGGGTAAAACGGGCTGTTTTACAACTTTCTTCGATGAATTTAGAAAACTTTTTTCGCCTATTTCTTGCACTTTTCCTTGGGCATTGTTGGAAGTTGGCGGTTTGTTTCCTAACTTTGCGGTCAGAAACGAAGGCAAAGGCAGACCGAAGACGGACTTTTTCTTGGTCTCAGTCTCAGCCTTGGACTTTGGCTTTGTTTCGTGGAGTACGTCACGGACATAAGGGTCCGTGGAAATGGATAACGTGTCGGCAGCCGGACCGACTTTCTCAGCAGTGTAAAACTGTGCCGGTGATTCCAATACATTCATCGATAGCATCAAAACCACAGCGCACTTCAAGGTGTGTTTCATGGTAGTAGTATGTTTAGTTTGACATGGATTTTCACCACAAAGTTAGTATAAACCAGTAGAATAACCAAACCATCAACTATGAAAACAGAACCAGTACCATTCGACAAATTTGCCAAAATCGGCATCTATCCCAAGGATCTCATGCGCATGCCCAAGGACTTGCGCGAGGCTATTCTGAGCGGTGAGCTCTCGCCGCTGATGTGTGTCAACGTGCCCGTAGGAGACAACTCGGCGGTGTCCATTCCAATGAAAATCCAGCTCGCCCACGACAAGGACGGCCGTCTGCAACTGCTTACGTATCAGATACATCGCGAGCTTGACAACAACTTGAAGCTGAACGACACAGAACTGGAGCGCGTGCGCAAGGGTGATGTCATCCAGAAGGAGTTTCAGGAGGACGGCAAACGTAAGATGCGGTATGTGCAGCTTGATAAGGAGACCAATGCTTTAATGTACCGTGATGTGGCAACTGTTAATTTTGAGGAAAAACTCCAGGAAGTTGACAAAATCAAGGACATCGGACTCGGAATTGGCCAAAAGGAAGCTCTCGTTTCGGGAAAACCGGTTGAACTTGAAGTCGGTGACCAAAAAGTGACCGTAGGTGTTGACCTCCGTCAGCCGGTTGGCTTCAAGGTGATGCAGGGAGATATGGAGGAGTGGAAGCGACAACAAGCCATCCGATACGACGACGTGCACGAGGGCTACATAGGCTACGTGCAGACAGACGAGAACCGGTGGGAATTCAAGCAGGTGGTTGACAGGCTGCGCCATGAGGAGAGCGTACGGCTGACCGAGAGGGAAAAGACAAACAAGAAAGAGGATAAGAAAAGAGGTCTTTCACTCTGATTCTTATTCCTTAGTTCTATTCAACTACAAACCAATGAGACTTCATCCACCATGTCAAACAAACAAGAATGTACGTTCACCTCCGTAGCTCCATACCCGAAAGTGCGTCAGCTGGCGCACGGACTCAAGGACGGTGACTACGCAAGTATCTGCAAGGCAGCGGAGATGATGGCGGACGGGATAAGGGAGATGGCGGCAGGACGCAACTGTGTGCTGGTGCCTATACCGAACCATCGTGGCAGGGCTGTTTATACAAAGACGCTCGCCAATGAGATTTCTCGAAGGACGGGCATCCCGACGTGGGACATCCTTTCCTGCCGTCCTCACATGCCGCTGCACTATGCCAAGAAGAACGACCTCAAGCCGGAGGGCATATACCTGAAACTCAATCTGTACAGACAAGTGCCGGAACAGTTCACTCCGATTGTCATAGACAACGTGCTGGACACCGGCTATACCGCAGGTGCCGCCATCAAGGCTGTAGGTCATCCGAATACGATGCTCGCCGTCCTCGGACATACCAAGAACCATCTGACCAACAAGAACTACCAGTTTAACCAACTCGCTACCAACATGGAAAAGAAAATGCAAGAGCAGCCTTCTGACAAGAAGCAAATAAAGAACAAAACCGACACGCCATTGGCCGTGTACGAGCGGCTCAAGAGCAAGCATCCCGACGCGCTGATCCTTATGCGCAACGGTGACTTCTACCGCTCACTTAATGAGGATGCACGGAAGGTGTCCGACACACTGCACATCCCGGCACAGAAGCCCAAATTCAAGAAGGACGGTGAGCTCATAGCTGAGTTTCCTCATCATGCGCTGGATGTTTACCTGCCAAGACTCATCCGGGCTGGCAATCGCGTGGCGATTGCTGACATGCAGGAGTTGGGCAAGAAACAAACCACAAACCAAACTACACAACAAACCAAGAACCAAACTCAAACCGATACTATGGAAAAGAAAACAGAAAAGAAGAGGACCAAGGCTAAGGAAGCCAAGGTTGACAAGATTGAGGTTAAAGCCGAAAACAAGGCTGAGACCAAGAAAGAGGATAAGGCCGTAGAGAAGACAGCGGAACAGTCCGCTGGCCAGAAAGTTCACAAGCCACGTGAGCCGCAGATGGTGACCGTCAACGGTGAGAAAGTCTCTCACGGACATGCCTTTCAGAGCAACCAGGACCCCAACAAGTGGTACTTCACAGCCCGTCTTGACGGTCAGCAGCTGCGTCCACAACTTATGAAGCCGGAGGATGTCGCAGCCTATCAGAAACGTGAGATAGGTGTGGAGGCATTGATGCAGACTTATTACCCTACGAAGCTGGCCAAGAGAGTCACGCCGGAGGAGTACAAGGCTGACAACAAGATGTCCGACGGGCGCGTCATCGAGAAGATGGTGGTCTATAAGGAGCATGACGAGCAGCGTCAGGACGTGGGCAAGTACAAGCTCTACACGCAGGTGGGCGAGCAGAAGATGTCGCGCACGATGTCAAAGGAGGACTTGAATGCTTACTTTGACCGGGTGACAACGCCTTCCAAGCTCGTAGAGAAAAACTTCGGGGAGCAGCTGCACCTTGCTTCCTTTTACAACCAGTTCAAGCTGGAGGAAGGTGTCAAGGATGTGCGCATCGCCAAGAACTACGACGGCGACTGGACGGTGTCGGCCAAACTCGCTGACGACCGGACTACAAGTAAGGCAGTACTCTCATGGCATGACAAGCAGGCTCTCTTCACGCAAAAGACGGCCACAAAGGAGCAGCTGGCAGCACGCTATCTCAACACTGAAATCAAGGAGATGAAGCAGGAGAAGGTCAGCGCAAAGCAGGCGTTCAGCCGATAACTGACATAACATGCTGTTTTGCAATAACTAACAGCAAAAGTTCAACTCATCACTCCAAGTTCTTAACAATTCAATCATCAACCATTAACACGTACAACTATGCAGAACAATACAATCGAAGAACTCATTCAACTCAAGCAGGAAGGAAAGATAGGATGGTGCGAACTCGCACTCCGCAGTGAACACGGAAAAGCCTATCTACAGTGGTGCGACGACCACGGCATCGAGCCCGATGACAACAACGCTGAGCTCTACCTCGAAGAGACCGAGAGTCGTATCTATGACGGCGGCAACGACTTTGCCGAGGAGTTTGCAGGAGCACTTGTGTAAGTTTTCCTCAGTGATACCGTGAAAGACACATAACATTATCAGCCCTCAGTCCGAAGGCCGTGCCATCGGACTGAGGGGCTACTAACCTCATCTAACCAACTACACTGAAACTATGGAAAACAATGATTCCAAACCTAAGAAAGGAACAGACTACAGGAACAGCGGAGACAAGGCGATAGACAAGTTCTGTTCGCTTATGATCGAGCGTATGCAGTCGATGAAGGCTTCCGACTGGCGGCAGGGATGGACGAACGGCAAGGGCACGATGCTCGGCATGCCGCAGAACCTCAGTGGCCGCAACTACTCGGGTACGAACTCTTTCTTCCTGCAGATGGACACGGCGATGAATGCCTATCGCACGCCGGTCTATATGACTTTCATGCAGGCACAGAAGGAGAACCTCCGTATCAAGAAGGGGGCGCAGTCGATGCCCGTCATCTACTGGGACCTTAATATCAAGGACGAGCGCGGCAAGCGGGTCGCCGAGTCGGACTACAAGCAGATGAGCCGTGGCGAGCAGAACAAGTGCGAGGTACGTCCGTTTCTCCGTGCTTTCTCCGTTTTCAACGTTGACCAGACCAATCTGGAAGAGGTGAACAAGGAGAAGTACGATGCCATCGTTGACCGCTTCAAAGGTCCGCAGTTGCGTGACACGCAGGGCATGTACGAGAACCGTGCGCTTGACCGTATGTTCGAGCGGCAGGAGTGGATATGCCGTGTACAGAACGACCGTATCGTGGACGGGGCTTACTATTCTCCGGCGCGTGATATGGTCATCATTCCCATGAAAGAGCAATTCAATATTGGCAAGAATGCCGAGGAGATTTTCAAGGATGGTATGGAGTATTACTCTTCCGCCCTCCACGAGATGACGCACTCCACTGGTACTGCCAATCGACTGAACCGTGACAAGGGTGCAAAGTTCGGTGATGCCAAGTATGCAAAGGAGGAGTTGGTTGCGGAGCTAACGGCTGCCATGGTGGGCAACACGCTGGGCTTCGACAAGCGCATCCTCAACAACAATGCCGCCTATATGGACGGTTGGATTAACGCCCTGCGTGAGGAGCCAAAGTTCATCGTCTCGGTCATGGCGGACGTGAACAAGGCCTCGAAGATGATCTTGGAGAAGATTGACGAGCAGAAGATTGCCCTTGGCGAGCGTCCGATACTGTCTGCCAACATGAGCAAGGTGGACCTGCAAGCCAACATTGCCAAGCAGGAGTGGCAGCAGCCGCACGACATCGCACTCTCGGCGAAGTTTGACAGTGCATCCATCTACAAGCGGATGGACGGTGGCTATGCGGTACGGGCTACCTTTGAGGGTCAGGACCTCGGCATGAAGCCCATCAGCAAGATTACGGGTATCAGATATGAGATGATGCCAACGGGTGAGCTGAAAGACCAGATGCTGCATGATACCGTGGCAAGGAAGTTCGCAGGAGAGGTTCGTGAGATACGTGAGCAGAAGCAGCAGAACAAGGAGAGTAACGGCTTAAAATTGTGAGCGTTGAAAGTTACATTAAACTGTCTTTGTGGAACAGAATTGTATCTGCAACTACTATTCAATCATTAACAAACCATCAAACTACAAGCCTATGTCTTACGTATCTTTTCAAGAGATGAAGCCGAGAGTGGGCATCGACGATGTTGCCTTCTCGCTTGGCTACAAACTCAACAGACAGGCGGGCGTGGGACGGTACATCGAACTCATTCTGCCCGACGGCAGGGGAGAGAAGCTCGATACCATCGTCATCTCGCATCCGCAGGAAAAGGAGCGGCAGAAGTACTTCCATCGTAACACGGGAAAACGCGGCGACGTGGTGGACTTCATCGGTGAGAACCTGGGTCGCTTCAACATTTATGGCAGAAACCAGTGGGAGGTCATCGGCAAGGTGATGGCGGACTTCGCCAACATGCCGCTCATAGACAGCCATGACCATGGGTATAGTGGCGGACTGGGCAGCCTGAACCCGGTGTTCAATCCCAAACGCTATACTTCCCAACCTCTGTCGAGGAACATGGACTATGCCATGGGCATCTTTGAGGAAAGGGGTATCAGCCGTGAGACGGTTCAGTTGTTCGAACGGCACATCGCTATCGTGACCGACCAGAAGAACAAGAACGGTCTTCCGATGATAGGTTTTCCTTACCATGAGCCGGGCTTCAGTTCTGACTTGGCAGGCTATGAGCTGAGGGGCGACCGTGGTTTCAAGGGCAAGGCGGCAGGGACGAACTCGACTACTGCGGTATGGACGTCTGGAATACACTCGGCACTGAACAATCCTCAGATGGTCAGGCATGTGTTCTTTGCTGAGTCTGCCTACGACGCTATGGCGTTCTATCAGGCTAATCAAGGAAAAATAGACCTCACGCACTCGGCATTCGTCTCGGTCGGTGGCGCGCTGTCCAATGGTCAGGTGTCGGGGCTGATGCGACACTACAACATGGCAAAGGCCGTGGACTGCTTCGACAATGACCTGCCTGGACGTATCTACGGCATGAGGATGGCGGCTTTACTTGACGGCAGGCGGCTTACCATCACTCAGAACGGTGATATGCTCGGCGTTGAGACAGAAGGTAAGAAGATAGAGATTCCTGTAGGCAAGGCTTCTGTGGAAGAGCTAGCCAAACACATGAAGCTCTCGGACCGTATCGAGGTGCGCAAGCCGCCGGTGAACTATAAGGATTGGAATGACGTGGTGCGTGGCATGCCCTTGGAGGCGTTGCAGCTCAAGACGAAGTTTCAGCGGGACGAGAATCTCGCAAGGATAAGGACGGAGCTGCGAGAGCGGAATGAGTGCAGGAGCAGTTTTAAGATGTAATGTCTTTTGTTTGTGAGCAATATGTGTGAATGATTTATTAACGAGGCCACGGTGCATCACTTCCGGCACCAACTTTTCAAGTCCGTACCGTCGGCGATGACCGTGGCCTAAACAAACGAAGAACTATGAAAAGAATAATTCTTTGCCTTTTGTTAGTCGTGTCCGGCTCCGTCTGCGGCTTCGCCCAGCAGACCGACCCGACCCTGACCGGTGCCGTGGCAGCTCAAACGAAGATACTGAAAGACTTGTTCAAGAAACGCGAGAAGACGCAGCAGGCGATTATCGCCTCGGAAGCCAGTGTCTTTTTGGCCATGGAGCGGATGCACTCCTTGGAGAACAAGATGCTGAGCTACTTGCAGAACGCGCAGGGTGCCATGCAGAACATCTATCAGATTAAGCGTGCCGCAGAACTTGTGGGTGTGGAGATACCGAAGAACATGGCTCTGCTCAGAAAGTCGATACCAGGCAATCTGAAAGGAACTGCCATTGCGGTGCTGGTGTCAGACGAACTAATGGATGCTACCACGCAGATGCTTTCACTCTATCCGTTCATGAAGCAGCTGGTGACATCAGGGAGCTATAACGTGACGAATGCCGACGGCAAGACGGAGAAGCATAAGGTGAACCTGCTGAACTCGGCGGAGCGGTATTATGTGGCCAATGAGATTGTCACAAGGCTGGAGAGCATCAACACGGACCTATGGCTGCTAGCTTGGCAGATAAGGACATACTCGTGGAACGACCTGTGGTTCGGACTCGACCCCGATGGCTGGGCGACGGTGATGTCGGGAAAGGCTATTGTGGATGGGCTGATACTCGACTGGAAGTATCTTTAGCTAAGTGTCTTTAACAAGATATTTTTAGCCACAAGTAACTTTAGCTGTTTGCAGTAACGCATTAAAAGTCAACTACTAATCTAAAGCAATTCATTTAGAACTACTAATCATTTTAATCATCAATAATCAACTTTTAGAACTATGGAAAACAAGAAATCAATCCGTGGCGTACAGATCACGGACGCAATCAGAAAGGAACTGGAGGACGCTGGCCGAAGCCGTGTCCTGACTTTCAAGGACAGAAAGGGAAAACAATACCTCGCTCATATTGAGGTGGGGAGTGACAAGCTCATGGTGGTGCCGGAGGGCAAATACCTGGAGCACCGCTGTCCGCACTGTGGAGGTCGCATCAAGATTACCTCCAAGGGGTACTTCTGTGAGCATTACTTTGACAAGGGCGAGCCCTGCAAGTGGCACTGTAACGGCATTCTCAGCCATCGCTTTATACTGCCGCATGAGATAGAGGCTTATCTTGACGGGCATCCGACGGTGCTCGACGGCTGCTTCAACTCGCAGGGACGTATCTTCTCGGCGGTGTTGATGGAGAGTGATGTCTATGGCATGTCGCTGAGTTCTGTCGTCGGCAAATGTCCTGTGTGTGGCGAGGACGTGCTGGTCAGTCCGGTGGCGTTCAACTGCTCCTGCCACGAGAAGCTGGGCGAGCCGTACCATCTCACGCTATGGAGGCATGTCCGTGGGCATGAGGTGACGCTGGACGAACTTCATGAATTGCTTACCGATGGCGTCACCAAGAAAGAGGTGATGCTCATGGACGACAAGGGGTCGCTGTCGAAGGCTTATCTTCGGCTGTCTGACGACCATAAGCGGATCGTGCCCGATTACAACATCTACAACTGAGAATTCATTCAACTGATTACAAACCATTCTAACCAATAACATGAGTACTATGAACAAGAAGAAACTGCTGAGAAAGGCGGCCTTGGAGACCGGCCTTTCCATCAAGGAAGTGGAGAAGGCGGTCGATGCCTTCCTCTGTGCCGTGTCAGACATTCTCCGTGAGGACGGGGAGGTCATCATCCCCGATTTCGGGAAGTTCTATGTCAGGGAGCGCGGCGAGCGTGTCTGCCGCAATCCGCAGACGGGTGAGGAGTTCGTCGCACCGCCAACGAAGAAGGTGAAGTTCAAGGCCTTCGGCAACGTGACCAACTACAACTTCAAGTATGGACGATAACCGATTGAATATGAAGAAGTCATTATTGCTATTGATGGGTGCCGCACTGCTGATGTCGTGCGGCAACTCCAGTGAGAAGATGAAGCGGCTGGTCAAGGAGAACCTGGAGCTGAGTGTGGAATGTCCCAAACAGCTGCATGTGATTGCTGTTTCAGAGCCTGACTCGGCTTTCGGTACGGGCTACTTCACGCAGGAAGAGGTGAAGGGGATGTTGCAGACGATGAAGGTAGTGACGGACACGATTATGAAGCGGACCGACAATATGAGCCGTTTTAATCCGGCTGACCATTATGTTGTCAGTCTCGCCGAACGTCAGATGCGCAGCATGGCTGAGATCCGTTCACTTATCGCTCATGGCGATAAGAAGGGTGAGTTCAGCGGCTGGAAGGTCAAGATTGACTATCAGTGTGTGGATGCCGCGGGACTGCCATACCGTTCCGAGCGGTGGTGCTTCATCGATAAGGATGGCAAGCAGGTGTTCAAATCCTTTGAGCTGCCTATACCATAAATATCAAACAAACAATCCTATGAATGATACAAACGAACCAAAAAACAGTCAAGCAATGGAAATCGTAAACATGACTTGGGTGAATCAGCTCAGAAAACAATATCTCGACATTCTGGAATACTATACTGAGAATCCGGAACTGCTTAACGACAAGAATGTCAACAAGGCTTACTGTGCTTTGCTGTCGGTAAAGAGTGTGGAGGAAATCAAGCTGTGGCGTGTGCTGCTGAAGGATTACGGTCTTTCATTCACCGATGTGGACAGTATTGCCAAAAGGGGTAATATGTTAGGCATACTCGACGACATCGCAGAGGGTGCCAACAACATGACTCTTGATGTCTTTATCAGATGGAAGCTAAGCTTCAATCCAAAGAAATGGAAGGCGATGGTACGATGGAACCGAGAGCTCGTTGATATTCTGCTCAAGGCTACACAGCGTGAAGAGGACGTGAACATCATCGTCTTTCCCTGTGGCAGACATGGCACTAAACTCTGGGCAGCCATCGGACAGGATGCTGAGCGTCTATTCAAGGTCTTCGGATGGCAGACAGGAAAAGTCGAAGCGACAGCTGGTCCAGTAAGTTGGATGTTCATCAATTCCTATGGACTAAAGGTTCTTCAGAACAGCGGATACAGCATTCAGATCAGGGACTTCGGCGAGTTTGACATCCTCTCGAAAGCGTTTGAGGAAGATAGTATTGCTTCAATACAGCAGAATATCGACTACCTGCGCATGATACATGATCTCACTGAGCAGCAAACCGCTATTTTGAGGAAGTTACGACCTATACCCGTCTTACATCGTGGCTATAAAGAACTCACCCAAGCCTCTCTTTCCATCAGTAAAGACAGAGTCGTTGCCAAGTTTGAAGACGGCAGGGTGGTAACGCTGGCCGAAGGGAAGAACAGGAGATTCGATACCCCATTACGTTACCTGCTTGTACAGATGGGAGCTAAGACGGGAGAGGCATAGCTTCTTGAAGTCGTCAATGGTGTGCAAGACAAGTGGCTGCAAGAAGATCGCGGCACGTTCCTTACTGCGATGTTCTTTCAGCCACACGTCTTGCGCACAAAAACTTGAATGCTTCACTTTGCCTTGCCTTCTAGGGTCGGCAGTGCAAAGTCAAGCTTTTGATGTGCTACGCAGTTTATGGAAAAACGCTCTTATGAATAATTATGAAACACTACGAGACCGATATATCAGATAAAATCTATTTCCATTAGTTCGCAAAATCAGCATAAAGATTTTTTTCTTTATTCTTGTGCTTTTCATTATTTTTTAGTAACTTTGGATAATAATTATCTTGGTCATTAGTTATAAC
>R21__coassemble_1480_pt1 | contig 15673 bp, 9 predicted proteins | sample R21__metabat2_high_PE_018 | metagenome-assembled genome bin R21
CTCATGCTCAGGTCAAAGCCGTTGGCACAGAGATAGCTCAACATGATAGCCACCGAGATGGTGAGCACGGGCGCGCAGGTAGAGATCATCCCCGTGCTGATGCCCTTGATGATCACCGTGGCGGCGCCTGTCTGGCTGGCCTCGGCGATACGTTGCGTCGGTTTATAGCTCTGCGAAGTATAGTATTCCGTGGCCTGTCCGATGATCACTCCCGCGGCGAGACCGCTGACCACCGAAAAGCCTATGCCCAGCCAGTTGTCGATTTGGAGACAATAGAGAATGGCGAAGGTAGCCAAGGCGATGAGGATGGCACTTGTGTTTGTACCCATTCCGAGGGCGTGGAGCAGGTCTTTCATCGTCGCTCCGTCCTTGGCACGCACGAGGAAGATGCCGAAGAGGCTGAGAAAGACACCCGCTGCGGCGATGAGCATCGGGGCGATGACCGCTCTGAGCTGCATGTCGCCGGCACTCATGGCAAAGGCCGTAGCGCCGAGGGCTGCCGTAGAGAGGATGCTGCCGCAATAGCTTTCATAGAGGTCTGCGCCCATGCCGGCCACGTCACCTACGTTGTCGCCCACGTTGTCGGCGATGGTAGCCGGGTTGCGCGGGTCATCTTCGGGGATGTCAGCCTCCACTTTTCCTACGAGGTCGGCGCCGACATCAGCCGCCTTGGTGTAGATGCCGCCGCCGACACGGGCGAAGAGTGCCTGTGTGGAAGCGCCCATACCGAAGGTGAGCATCGTTGTGGTGATGGTGATGAGAGCGGTATGCGGATCCACGTCGTTATAGAAAGCATGGAGTATCAGAAACCAAACGGCGATGTCGAGCAAGCCGAGTCCTACGACGACGAGCCCCATGACAGCACCGGAGCGAAACGCGATCTTCAAGCCTTTGTGCAACCCTTCGCGCGCCGCGTTGGCCGTACGACCGCTGGCGTAGGTGGCCGTCTTCATGCCGAAGAATCCCGCAAGTCCACTGAAGAAACCGCCCGTGAGGAAAGCGAACGGCACCCACGGGTTTTGGGCATTGAAGCCGTAGGCCATGATGGCAAAGATGATGGCCAGCACGATAAACACGATGAGCACCACCCGGTATTGCTGTCGCAGATAGGCCATCGCACCCCGACGGATGTAGAGGGCGATTTCCTTCATGCGTGGCGTGCCCTCGTCTTCCTTCATCATGTTACGGAAGAACAGCCATGCCATCATCAGGGCACAGACAGAGGCCAAAGGGATGAGCCAAAAGACAACAGGTAAGTTCATAAGGCACGACGATTGAATGGTTAAACACGATAGTGACGCGGTTCTCAACGCGTCCGTTTACAATGGCAAATTTAGGGAAAAAAATAATAGGTTGCAACTTTCAAGCACTTAAAAATCAAGATTTTTACAATGTTTTGACCTCTTGTTTTCAAGAGTTGGCAAAACTGAACAATAAAGCTGCCCTTATTGACAGTGAACGCTATATAATTAAGGTATAGATGAGCACGGACCGCTGTTTAGTTGCAAAGAATCTTACAAAAGTAGTTCACCGTGAGCTTTCATTCTGGAGAAGCGAAGAAGGCGCTTTGAGAGAAAATTCTGAGATGAAGTGATCAAAAAGGCTTTTTGACCTGATCATCTCGGCGTGATGATCAGGTCAGAAAGCCGAGATGACCAGGTCAGAAAGCTTAGATGACAGCATCAGAAAGGTACTTTGAGACATACTTTCAGCAGTTTTTTTATGACTAAAGAGGCTTTTTGAGTGCTAAAAACCTTGGTGTTATTTGTATTTTCCTGATAATCAATATGTTATAAAAGTATGCTGAAAATCGCAAAAATCAGCGCCAAAGGACACCTTGGTGCAGAAAAACGCAAGGAGAAGGGCCGAAAAATGTCAGTTTTCCCAACAGATCTATTTTAGGATAAACTTCTCGACCACATGCGCCACGCCGTCCTCCTCGTTGCTATAAGTGATGTAGTCGGCCGTGTCCTGTATGTCTTTCGGAGCGTTGGCCATGGCGACGCCGAGCCCCGCAAAGCGTATCATGCTCTGATCGTTGTAGCCGTCACCGCAGGCGATGACCTCCTCGCGGCGGATGCCGGTCAGCTCAAAGAGACGCTCCAGCGAGTGAGCTTTGTCAATGCCGAGCGGCACGCACTCCAGGAAGAAACCGGCCGAGCGGTAGACATCCATCATGCCTTTGAACGTCCCGGCCAGTTGCAGTTCAAGTTCATGCAGCGGAGCCGGGTCGCCGACAACCAGACATTTATTGATCGGATAGCGGATCTGATGGATGAAATCGGTGTATTCCTCCACCGGCATCTTGTTGATGAATGCCTCGTGGAGGACATATTTGTTGGCCTTCTTCGTTGCCGCGATCTTCTCGTCCTGATAGGTGAGCATCTCCATGTCGTGTTTCTTGACGGCCTCGTAGAGTGGGGGCACGACCTCAGGATTTAAAGGTTGGTCAAAGACCACCTTGCCCGTAGCGCAGTCGGTGATGCGTCCGCCGTTGAAGGCAAGGATAAAACCTTGGTAAGTCTTCAGGTCCAGTTCCTCAGCGAGTGCCGTGATGCCGTAGGTGGGGCGCCCCGATGCGAGTACGATGCGCACGCCCCGCTGCTCAGCTTTCAGCAGTGCGTTGCGCGTGCGGGGTGTCATTTCTTTCTTACTATTTGTCAGCGTGCCGTCGAGATCGAGCACGATCATCTTGTAATCCATGTGCGTATAATAAATATGTGTTACGGCGAAACCGAGCGTTCCGCCCGTTCTATTCTCTCACATCGCAAAGTTACGCTTTTCCTTTCAATGATGAAACAGGTCGGCCGAAAATGTTGATGGCATTCACTATTTTATACAATTGTTGCATCATATATGGACTTTTTGTACCGAAATAGGGTTGGATATGTTATTTCCGCGTACTATTTTTCCAACCAATATTTTGTTTTTTGTAAAAAAAGCTTTATATTTGCAGGCATGTTGGGTGAGGAACCTACTTGATAACCAATTAACGAGTTTCTGCAATGAAAATAACAATAAGACTGTTTTTCCTATGTCTTTGTATGGCTGTCCCAGCCCTTTTGTCGGCTTCGGAAGGAAAAAGTGAAGATTGTCTGAGTCGGTTGGACCGGAGCCTGAAGCTGAAAGGGCAGTATGAGAACATGAAACTCGACAACATCAAGAAGGTAAAAACACGCAGGGGAGTGCTGAAGCCTTCGCAGCGGTTTGAGGTCTACCGCGTCCTTTTCAGTGAGTACTCTTCCTATCAGTACGATTCAGCATATGTCTATGCTAACCACATGCTCACAGAGGCACGCCGTTTGCAGCGTATTGACTATGAGGTGGAGGCACGCTGTGACCTTGTTTTTTGCCTGTTGTCAGCCGGATTGTACAAGGAAGCCTTTGATGAGCTTGCTGCCATTCGCACGGAAGGGGCCACGCCGGCCTACCGCAAGATTTATTTCACCACGGCTTCCCGCCTCTACTATGACGTCTCCGACTATACCCGCACACAGCCTTACCAGCAACAGTACGTCCGTCAAGGAAGTGTCTATACCGATTCCCTTCTCCACTATCTGCGTCGTGGCTCTGCCGAATGGCTCTATGCCGTGGGAATGCGGCAGATGAAAGAGCGGCGATATGCTGCCTGTCTTGATACCTTCAGACGGTTCCTGCAGCAGAAGGGAACGGCTGTTCACCAGAAGGCCATTGTTACTTCCTGCATCGGATGGAGCTACCTCTTCCTGAAAAATGACGACCAGGCCATTGATTATCTTGCCCAAGCTGCAATCTATGACAATGAGGGAGCAACACGGGAGACCACTGCGCTCTGCACCTTGGCCCGCCTGCTCTACCGGCAGGGTGACATCCGGCGTGCGACAGAATATGTACGCCAGTCACTTGCCAATGCCAATTTCTATGGAGCACGCCAGCGGGTCATAGAGGTAAGCAGCATTCTGCCCATTATAGAGCAAGACCGCTTCAAGCTAATGCAGGGGCAGCGTAATGCCATAGCTGTGGCTGCCGTCATTGCCATTCTCTTTGTGCTGGGCTTGTTCATGAGCTGGTGGCTGATCCGGCGCCAGATGGTAAAGCTGAAGAAGGCACAGTATACCATTGCCAAGCGCAACAGACAACTGGAGGCAAAAAACTGCCAGTTGGAAGAAGTCAATAAAATCAAGGATGAGTACATTGGCCGGTCGTTTTATATTAATTCCGAATATATCAATAAAGTGGAGAAACTCTATCGGACTATCGACCGGAAGATTGCCACCCACAGTTTTGAGGATCTCCGTTCCTCACTGAAAGAGAGTGAGCTGATAGCAGAAAGAAAGTCGATGTTTGCCGATTTTGATGAGACATTCCTAAAGCTGTTTCCCCAATTCATTGACAAATACAACGAGCTGTTTGATGACTCTGCCGGCCTGAAAGCAGCGGATAAGCCAAAGTCGCTCACCACGGAGATGCGAATCTTTGCCCTTATCCGTCTCGGCATCACCGATTCGGAGCGCATTGCCAAGTTCCTGAATTACTCTGTGCACACCATCAATACCTATAAGTCGCGTGTCAAGAACCGCTCACGCATTGATAATGATCAGTTTGAGCGAAAGATCATGGAGATATGAGGACACCGGACAGTCCTCCACCTCCTTCCCTTATGATCATAATTTGAGCCCATATACCCTGTCTGGATCAGGATATATGGGTAATATTTATATTATATTCCAGTCCGGAAGATGAAGTATAGAAAAGCTGATTATCAGCCTTTTAGTATTCATGCTTTGCTTTTTCCCCTTATACATTCGATAGTTTTCTTTAATAAAAGTAAAAGGATAGCTACCTTTGCCGGTAAGAAAATCCAAACGAAAGTATTTTTTTTATAACTAAAAACAAGATTCACTATGAGAACAATCACAAGTAAAATGCTTGGCATCATGCTGTTGTTGTTGGCAGCAATGACGTTCACAGGGTGTTCCACGGTTGATGACGGTGACTACACAGCCCCGATTACGCTGACCGAGAAGGTGGGAGGGAAGTGGGTGCTGAACTCCGTTGTGCAGACTGATGAGTCAAATGCCCGTGCAAAGACGCTGACTGACCTGTTGGACTTCGACACGTTTGTCATTATTCTCAACCAGGATGACGCGGGCAACGCCACCACTTTCTCTGTGGAAGGCAACGCTCCGCGGCTGTTGCCCACGGGCGGAACGTGGCAGATGGACTACAATTTTACCAAGAGCGACAACGCAGCCAGTCGTATCCTCCTCAATGACGGCAAGACAGAGACAGCCCTCGTGGTGACTGCAGTGCCGGGCAACACAAAGACGCTGGAGTACCGTCTGACACGCAAGACCAATGGCCAGGCATTTGTTTCCTATACGTATAACCTCATGCAAGCTGTAAAGTAAATGACTATGAAGAAGATATTATTTGCCCTGATGTGTCTGCTTCCGCTCGCGCTGTTTGCCGGTACAAAGGTGGGAACGCCGAAGTGCTGGACTGTTCCGGCAGTTTTCACGGGCGATGAAGAAGTTACTTTCTATTATGATGTCACTGATGTGGGCTTTCCGGAAGGTGTTGACCTCTACCTGTGGGCATGGCAGCCTACTGAACCGGATGCCGGAAACGGCGCCAATTCGTCAGACTTTGCCAAGTTGGAGTACCTTGGTAACAACATCTATAAGAAGACGATGGTTCCTACCAAGTATTTCCATTGCGACGTGTCTGCCTTTGAGAATCCCGACTGGCCTGGCTTCTGGCAGCAACTGAAGACCAAAGAGGACAACCTGTGGTCAACAGAGTTTGCTGCACCCGACAGCCGGCTGGAATTTGATGAGTTCAAGAAATCGGGGGCAGCCATCCGGTTCTATAGTGGCCGCAAGTCAGCAGGCTTTTCTGAGAAGTTCACTTTGGACGATCCTTTGACTGTTCTCGTCAATCCTGACGTATATAAATTAGGTGGCAGGACGATGACAGAGATTTCAAAGGATGCCAACTTCGTCCAGTTCGGTGTCCACTCAGGCCTGAATGACTGGACTGTGATACAAAGTCTGGATGTATGGCGCCCGGCAGTGCTTGCCAAGACAGAGGTGAAGAAACTCTCCAACGGCCTCTACGCGTGGAATGTGGGTGTTCCCGGCACCTATTATGCTTATAATCCTCAGGACGAAGGCCAGCCGGATGCCGCTACCATCCTTGCCAATCCTGACGAGAAAGCCAACTTCCAGCTGGAGAACATGACCTATCTTATAGTCGAAGTCATCAAAGATGATAAGGGGGCCAATCAATGGGGGGCCAACAGTGGCGACCAAGTGCAGAAAGCTGGAACTGCGACTCCCTATCCTGATCCCGTCTTCTCTTTCTTCCCGACACGCGTAAGTGCCAGGGACATCCTTACGCTGACCCGTGAGTACAACGAACGTACAGCCGGTGACCTAACCTATACCATCGTGGCAGGAAAGAAGACCCTGACAGGCCCCATGCCAGGCGTGCGCGACAAACGGGAGGCAACCATTGACCTGAACAAGGAACTTCAGGGCACTGATGCCACTGAACTGAAGGTTACCATCAAGAGCCAGAAGGGGATCGTTGTAGAGACAACAATCCCACTCGTTATTCCTGATTAAACAAGTAAGAAGAGTGCGGACAGACACTCTCCAGAATCTTATCCAATCCATAAAAGCATTATAATCTATGAGATTAATAATTCAAAATAAACTATCGGGACTCTTTCTCTTTGAGATGATGCTGTTCTGTAGCAATGTGTCAGCACAGGACTTTACCGCCAGTGGTACGGTTGTCGATACCGGTCAGGAACCTATTGTCGGTGCCACGGTGAGCGTGGTGGGCGGAAAGGTGGGTGCCATTACCGATATTGACGGTAACTTCTCCTTGCAATGCAAGAAAGGTGCAATGCTCGAAATCTCCTATGTAGGCTATATCAGCCGGAAGGTTCAGGCAGCACAAGGCCTGAACATCGTGATGGAAGAGGATGCCAAAACGCTCGACGATGTGACTGTCGTAGGCGTTGGTTACGGCAAGATGCGCAAGAGTGACCTTACAGGTGCCATCTCCTCCATTAGTTCCAAGGACATGAAGCAAGGTGTCATCACCTCTACCGAACAGCTTCTGCAAGGCAAGGTGGCGGGCCTTTCCGTTGTCCAAAGTTCAGGAGCCGTTGAGTCGGGGGCCTCTGTCCGCCTGCGTGGTGGTACGTCACTCTCTGCCAGTAATGGTCCGCTGGTCGTTGTCGACGGTATCCCGGGGGTTGATATCAATTCGGTGCAGCCTTCTGAGATTGTCAGTATGGATGTCTTGAAGGATGCTTCAGCCGCTGCCATCTATGGATCACGTGGTGCCAATGGTGTCATTATCATCACCACCAACCGTCAGGGCTCCGACACAGAGGGCAATACCATCCAGTATAATGGCTACGTAGCCTTTGCCACACCAGCAAAGAGGCTCGACCTGCTCTCTGCTGATCAGTGGCGCGGATATGTCCGCTCAACAGGCAACATGGGTGCCTTGGACTATGGTGCAAGCACCGATTGGCAGAAGGAACTCATGCGTACAGCTATTTCCCACAGCCATAACATCAATTTCTCTTCCTCAAAGAAAGGCCATGGATACCGTGCCAGTTTCACTTACAACAATAACCAAGGTGTCATTGAGCACAATACGATGAACCGTCTCGCTGGCTCGCTCTCTGCATACCAGACAGGACTCAACAGCCGTCTGCGTCTGGATGAAGGTATCAACGCCAACTTCGACAGCTGGCATCCTGTTGACAACCGGATCTTTGAGCGGATGACCAACCTTCAGCCTACATTCCCTGTTCACAATCCGAATGGAAGCTATGCCCAGCTGAACGGAACAAACACCGAGAACCCTGTTGAACTGAATAACAACCGCACGGAAGACCGCAAGCGTCACCGTCTTCTTGGCTATCTGAAGGCTGAGCTCTCCGTCTTTGACGGACTGACAGCTACGGTCAACACTTCATACGAGTGGAACGAGTCGAAAGCCGGACTCTACAAGCCTACCTATGCACGCATGGAAGGACAGAGCGAGAAGGGATGGGGACAGCGCATCTATGATGATTACACCAACAAACAACTTGAGCTCTATCTTACCTACGACAAGAGGTTTGCAGACATTCATCATTTGAACGTCATGGCAGGTTACTCTTATCTTGACAATGTCTATGAAGGTTTCAGCGCAACACGCTCTGGATTTGACTCAGATGCTTTCGGGTATAATAATCTTGCAGCCGGGACGGACTACCGTCAGGGTGATGTAAGCTCTTATAAGGGCGAGTCCAAGCTTATCTCCTTCTTCGGCCGTGTCAACTATAGTCTCCTTGACCGTTATATGCTCACTGCCACTGTCCGTGATGATGGTTCTTCCCGCTTTGGTGACAACCACAAGTGGGGTATGTTCCCTTCGCTCTCTCTTGCATGGCGCATCTCAGAGGAGCCGTTCATGGCTGCAACACGTAGCTGGCTCGACAATCTGAAGTTGCGTGCAGGCTTCGGTGTGACGGGTAACCAAAACGGTATCGGCGAGTACAAGTCACTCTCCATCCTCTCTGCCTCTGGTGCAGCTTACTATGACGGCACTACCGGAACATGGAAGAACTCTTACGCACAGATCCAGAATGCCAACCCAGATCTTAAGTGGGAGTCAACGACACAATGGAATCTTGGAGTTGACTTCTCTGTTTTCAACAAGCTGAACGGTACTTTGGAGCTTTACTACAAGAAAACCTCTGACCTGCTTTGGACTTATCCCGTTCCGCAGCCTCCTTATCTCGTCGGTACTATGCTTGCCAATGTAGGCGACTTGGTCAACAAGGGATTTGAATTAACCCTTGGCTACAAGGTCTTGCGTACGAATGACTGGACTTTGGATGCCAATATGTCTGTGGCTTATAATCATCAGGAGATTACCAAACTCTCCAATGACCAATATCAGGCTGTTGGCTTGCAGGCCGGCTCGCTTCACAACGTGCGTGGTATGTCTGACATCTATTCCCAAGTCATTAAGGAAGGCTACCCCGCAGGTGCCTTTTGGGGACCTCACTGCACAGGCATCTCGGAGGAAGGCAAGTATATCCTTGAGAAAGATGAGAGCGGAAAGGTGAAGGAGGGCTATCTGGGATCAGCCATGCCGAAATGGAACCTCGGCATCTCGCTCAGTGCTACGTGGCGTGACTTCGATGCCAGCGTGGCTGTCTATGGTATGTTCGGACAGAAAGTGCTGAATGTAAGCCGCATGGTCATGTATGACCCGACACGTTTCCCATCACAGAATACATTGGATGACTTCATGACGAGTGGCATCACTGACAACCCGACCTTCTCTGACTACTTCATAGAGAACGGAGACTTCTTCCGTCTCCAGTCCATCACCTTGGGGTATTCTGTGCCTGTAAATGCCATTAGGAAGATGGGGCTTAGCCGTCTGCGCTTCTATGTGACAGGAGAGAACCTCTTCTGTATTACAGGCTACAAAGGCATCGACCCAGAGGTCAGTATACCCGACAATGTGCTGAACTCACCGGGTATTGACTTCTTCAACAGCTATCCGCGTCCACGTACATTCTCTGTTGGTCTGAACATAGGCTTCTGAAGACCATAAAACCAACTTTATAAGACAATACCAATTATGAAACGATTGAATATCAGCATATCAAATTTTCTTCCTAAACGGAAGCTCTGGTTAAGTGCGGGGCTGTTGTTTGCTTTTACAGCTTGTACAGATCTCAACGAAACGCTTTACGACAAGGTGTCAATGGACGACTACGGGAAAAAGCAGTCGGAAGTCGCTACTATTGCCGGAGGGGCCTATGCCACACTTCGTGGCTACGGAAAAGACACACCTGAAGGCAATGGCGTCATCTGCTATCCTACGTGTGAGTATGTTTTCTTCACCCAAGAGTGCTCAAGCGATGAGGCTTGTATCCCTACTCGAGGTACAGACTGGTTTGATGGCGGCCGTTATCAGCAGTTCCAGCGCCACAACTGGGACGCCAGGAATACGGGTATTCTTTCCATCTGGCGTTATAACTTCACGGGCGTGTCGAAGGTGAACGCCATTATATATCAAGTGGAACAGAGTGGGCTGACTGGTGAGGACAAAAGGGTTGTTGAGGCAGAGTTGCGCGGACTGCGCGCCTACTACTATTACAATCTTCTCGACTGTTTCGGAAATGTGCCTATCTCTACTGACTTCACTCAGAAGGAACTGCCAACTAACTCCTCTCGGCAGGAAGTGTTCAGCTTCATAGAAAAGGAGCTCAAAGAGATTCTGCCATTGCTGCCGTCAGGTATTACCTACGGGCGATTTACGCAGAATGTTGCCAACACTCTTTTGGCACGTCTCTATCTCAATGCTGAAGTCTATACGGGAAAGGCTCGCTGGCAGGATTGTCTTGATGCCTGTGACAAGGTTCAGGGTTACAGTCTGACTCCTAACTATAAGGCAAGCTTTGCCATTCAGAATGAGAAGTCGCCAGAGATCATATTTGCCATTCCTTATGATCATAAGCAGGGAACTGTTGGCAACTATCTCGCCAGTATGACCTATCATTACAACCAGAAGCTGGCCTTTGATCCGGCAGGTGTCTACCAATGGTGTGGAAACGGTATTTGCGCCCAGCCCGGGCTCTACTCTTCTTTCGATGAGAAGGATGTCCGCCGCAGTAGTCTCCTCGTCGGACAGCAGTACAGTGCCAAAGATGGATCAGAAGTTCTTATGGACAACGGAGAGCCATTGAACTACACCGAGAACATTGATAACTTTGAGAATGCCGTGCAGAATGCCGGCGCGCGACTCAACAAGTACGAGTGGAGTGCCACTGACTCATGGGAGCGTGACAACGACTGGGTGCTGATGCGCTATGCCGAGATACTGATGATGCAGGCTGAATGTAATTTCCGTATGGGTTATACCTCGACAGCGCTTACTTATATCAACCAGATTCGCAGGCGTGCCGGTCTCGAAGACCTCACCACCCTTACGCTTGACGACCTCGATACGGAGTGGAAGCATGAGTTCGTTTTTGAGAATCTGCGGCGTACGACAAACATTCGTTTTGGCACCTTCTTCCAGGCATGGTGGGAAAAAGCTGCTGACCCTTCTGACCATCATACGGGCATCTATCCGATTCCGCAGGAAGAGCTGGATAAGAATCCTAAGCTGAAGCAGAACCCTGGGTATAACAAATAGATATGTATTAAATAACCTGTTAATGCGATTCAAGATTATCTAAGGGAGTGGAAATGGACTGTACACAGAAATCCTTCGGTCATCTGGACAGTCCATTTCAACCGTCATTCAAACAACGAAAGAAAGAGATCATGAAGATAAAATTATTTATTCCATTAGTTGTTGTTTTTGGACTGCTGATAGCATCATGTGCTGACAGCTATGAGGGTGCGCCGATAAAAGGAATGGAGGCACAGACGACAGCGCAGGTGACTCCTATTGCTGTGAAGAAAACAAATCAGATGCAGATATATGCCCATTTCATGCCGTGGTTCGAAACCAGCACGTCAAACAAACTCAATGAGGGCAAGTGGGGCTATCACTGGACAATGAAGAACTGTGACCCAAACAAAACCGATGCCAAGGGCAAGCGCGAGATCGCTTCCCACTATTATCCGCTCACAGGTCCTTATGCCAGCGGTGACGAGGCTGTACTTGACTATCAGTGCCTGCTCATGAAGTATGCCGGAGTGGACGGTGTGATGGTCGACTGGTATGGTATGAACAGCGACAACACCGTCGCATTGCACAAGTCGAACACAGAAGCCCTTTTCCGTGCCCTGAAGCGGGCAGGACTGAAGATGAGTGTCGTTTATGAGGATAATTCCCTCTCCGGTGCGGCAGACAAGGTTACGGCAGCCCGGCAGGACATGCGTTATCTGGCAGAGACCTTCTTCAAGGACGACAGCTATGTGAAGGTTGATGGACGTCCGCTGTTGCTGGACTTCGGACCACAGCAGATGGTAACGGGAAAGGACTGGTATCGTACGTTTTCCATACTCTCCGTGCAGCCAATGTTCCTCGTCCTGAATGGTCACAGCAACCTTGCCAACGAGGGCAGTTACACAAATAACGCACAAGGAGAGTACACTTGGGTCAACCCTTCGCCCGATTATGCCGATGCAAAGAAGTTTGAATGTTACGTCGGCGGTGCCATGCCAGGCTTTTGGGACTATTATAAAGACGGCGGCACAGGCAATGGCTACACCACATACGACAGGGAAAACGGTGCCCTCTTCTTGCGTCAGCTTAACGCTGCCAAGGCTGCAGGGCTTTCTTACCTACAAATCAGCACATGGAATGACTACGGTGAGGGAACCACCATTGAGCCTACACTGGAGTATGGTTATAAGTATCTCGTCATGTTGCAGCAGTTCGCGGGTGTAAGTTACCAGCAGTCCGACCTCGAACTCATCTATCGATGGTATCAGGTACGTGTTGCTCATCCTGGCAGTGAGAAGGTCACGGAGGCTTACAATGATCTCATACAGCTGAAGACTGCAGAGGCAAAAGCTATTCTTGATGCCTTTTGAATTTAGAATTTTGGGGTGTTATGGAGTTGAAGGAATAAAATCAAACATGTTAGTGGGTGAGTCCTTCCTTATGATAGAAAATGAGGGTGTCGGCATAGCTCACGTAACTCTCTCTCTCCTTTTGCTCCATAACATAAACAAATCAGGATATGATGAAACGCTATCTTTTAACAAACATTCTCTTACTTCTCAGCCTTGCAGTTCTGCCATTGTCGGCAACTGCAAAGCTGGAGGCTACACTGAATTCACCTTCAGGCAACCTTACTCTGACGGCTGGCGTTGACAAGGAAGGACATCCTTATTACAGGTTGAGCCGTGGTAAGGAAGTAATTTTGTTGCCTTCTGGCTTAGGTATGAAACTGAAGGACGGTGACCTTGACCGTGACTTCCGTATAATGGGTTTTTCCCGTGCTGCGAAGGATGAAACATGGGAAGAGCCGTGGGGCGAGGAAACAACTGTCCGCAATCACTATAACGAACTCACCATGCAACTCATCCAACGCAGGGGCCTGCAACGTAGACTGGCAATTGTGTTCCGTCTGTTTGATAACGGTATGGGGTTTAGGTACGTCTTCCCCGAGCAGAAGAACCTAAAGGACTTCGTCATTATGGACGAGGAAACGGAGTTCTGCTTCAAGGGTGATCTAGAAGCATGGACGCTTCCGTTTGATACCGACTACTTTGAGGGGCTTTGGACGAAAGCACCACTAAGTAAGAAACAGAAGGTATGCACGCCGGTGACCATTGAGGCAAAGCCTGACCTCTACATGATGCTGCATGAGGCAAACCTTACCGACTATTCATCGCTCAATGTGAAACTGGTTGAGGCGGAGAATGGCAATGTAAGACTGAAAGCAGAGCTGGTTCCGTGGTCAACGGGCGAATTGGTGTTTGGCAAGACACCTTTCGTCTCACCATGGCGCATGCTCTCTGTGGAGACTACGCCGGGCGGCCTGATTGTCAACCGTGTCATGCTGAACCTCAACGAACCGTGCAAGATCAAGGATACCTCATGGCTCACAACGGGTAAATACGTTGGTGTGTGGTGGTCTTATCACATGCAGACAGCTACATGGGCGCAGGGACCGAAGCATGGAGCCACCACTGCCAACGCGAAACGCTACATTGACTTTGCTGCACGCCATGGTTTCAAGGGTGTGCTCGTAGAGGGTTGGAACTACGGCTGGGATGGCGACTGGGGCAAGGAGGGCGACAAGTTCTCCTTCACCAGGCCTTATCCTGACTATGACTTTAGTGGACTGCAGAAGTACGCACTCTCAAAGGGGGTGTCACTTATAGCCCACAACGAGACGGGCGGTGCAGTCAAGAACTATGAGAATCAGCTGGAGGAGGCGTTCACCCTCTATGAGAAGATGGGCATCAAGGCTGTCAAGACGGGTTATGTCAACCGGCTGATGGACAACAAGGAACTTCAGCACTCACAGTATGGCGTACGCCATTACCGTAAGGTGATTGAGGCGGCTGCCCGCCACCATGTCATGGTGGTCAACCATGAGCCTGTCATGCCAACAGGTCTTCAGCGTACTTATCCTAACCTTATCTCGGGTGAGGGTGTCCGCGGGCAGGAGTGGAACGCATGGGATGCTGGTGGCGGCAATCCACCTTACCATCTTTGTGTCATTCCTTTCACTCGTCAGTTGGCTGGACCGATTGATTTCACGCCGGGCATCTTCAACCTTGAAGGGCGTGTCTATCCGCGGACACATCCGCACACTACACTGGCAAAGCAGTTAGCAGAGTATATCGTTGTCTATGCACCTTGGCAGATGGCTGCTGACGAGATAGAGAACTATGATCATCAGCCTGCTTTTGCTTTCATTGAGAGCGTCCCGACTAACTGGCAGCGCACATTGGTGCCGATGGCAGAGATTGGTAAGTATATCGTTACGGCCCGAAAAGACCGTGACAGCGAGAATTGGTTTGTGGGAGGAATGACCGATGAGCATGCCCGCGACCTGTCACTTAAGCTTGACTTCCTTACTCCGGGTGCATCTTACAAGGCCATCATTTATAAGGACGGACCCACGGCGGAGTATGACAAGAACCCTTATTCCATGACGATAGATCAGCAAATGGTTAACCACGAAACCATACTTGCCCTCCACCTGGCTAAGAGCGGCGGCTTTGCCATCCAGTTGGTGAAAGTATGACTCTTCTTGTGTTTATAAAGGTAGTGTCGGGTAGACAAGGTGTTTGGAAGCGTTTTCCATGCGATTTCTTACTCTCTATGAGGCTTGAGGAAATGCACTCTGCAACCTGTGGATCTTTCAAAGGTGATTGTTAGAATCATAAGTGTGGAACCTCGGAAAGATTCATTAATCTTGAGATAGAAATAATATAGGGAGGAACTGTACGTTATCATTAACGATCAGTCCATTTATTAATCTATATCAATACCAACATTATTGCATCTATATGAAGAAACTCTATCTCACCCTGCTCCTTGCAGGCTCTCTCACCACTGCCTTTGCTCAGGATCATCCCGGCATGAAGACGATGGATCTCACCGCCGCAGAGATGGCGCACTATATGGCTCCCGGATGGAACCTCGGCAATACGCTGGAGGCCGGCAGCAGTGCCAACAACTTCACCAACAACACCGGTACAGCCTCCGAAACGGCGTGGCAGCCGACCAAGACCACGCAGCAGGTCCTCGATGCTGTCAAGGCTCAGGGCTTCAAAAGTGTGCGCATCCCCTGTGCTTGGGTGATGGGACACATTGCTGACAAGGCTGCGATGACCATCGATCCGGCATGGATAAATCGCGTCAAGGAGATCATCGACTACTGCATCAACGCCGGACTCTATGTTGTCATCAACGACCACTGGGACGGCGGCTGGCTGGAGTACGACGGATTTACCACGGAAGCTGATGTCAGCGCAAAGAAGGGGCAACTCAGAAAACTGTGGACCAACATCGCCAATGCGCTCAAGGACTATGACGAACGCGTGATCTTTGCCGGACTCAACGAGCCGGGCGTGGGCGGAGCAAGCCCGGATGCCAAGGGCAAGTTGATGCTGACCAACCAGTGGAGTCCGTCCGACGCTGATCTCAAGAAGTTCACAGATCGGCTGGTCGAATACGAGAA
>R21__coassemble_1549_pt1 | contig 15221 bp, 12 predicted proteins | sample R21__metabat2_high_PE_018 | metagenome-assembled genome bin R21
CCTTATATATATTGTCGATGATATACGAAAAAACCACGGCAAGCATTGTGCTCCCCGTGGCTACCCATGAAAACAATATACCTATCTACCTATGAAAATCTATCTACCTAATCCGTTCGTGCGCATGACACACGACAGCTATCTGATTAAAAATCCTATAAAAAAGAGAGCAATCTCCCGACTCCTCCCTTCCTACAAAAAACTACCTATATATTATTACTATACATATTTTGCCTAAACGGCCTGGTGATGTATGTTCAATCCTATCATATCCTATCAGTGTCCTATACATGTCTCATTTACGACTGCAAAGGTATAGAATATATTAAAAACCATGTAATACTATATTTACCAAATGCAATACTATCTTATAAAAAGAATGTCACACATACAATTTTAGATACTATTGTTCCTAAATAAAACCTCTGATTTCTGATATGATTCTACCATTGAAACAAAATAAATACGAAAGTACGTGTTTATGTCAAAATTGTATTACTCAGTTTGGGATTAAACTCTTATCTTTGCAGCAGATTTCAACCATACGATTAAAACCATTCAATATGAATGTGGCGGAGGCTGACACTTTCGTGCTCAATCCTTCCGTCAACCTAATAACATAAAGACAGCATCAAAAAATGAAGCGACTTTCCCTTCTCCCGTTGATGATCCTGCTGATCAGTATGGCTATAGGCGCGCAGATCAGAGGCAACAACATTACTGTGACCGTACAGCCCGATCACAACGACTGGAACTATCACGTGGGACAGACTGCACAATTCACAGTCTCTGTTCTCAAGTCGGGCACACCACTGCCTAACGCGCAGATCGACTATGAGGCCGGTCCGGTGATGTACCCTTCTATACATAAGAAAGGTGTCACGCTTAAAGACGGCACGATCCGTCTCAGCGGAAAACTGACCAAGCCCGGCTTCTATCGCGTCAAGGTCACGGCACACGTCGACGGTAAAGACTATGACGGACTGTGCACAGCAGCCTTTGACCCCGAAAAGCTTGTGCCCGCCACACAATGTCCCGATGACTTCGACGACTTTTGGAGCAAGGCTTTGAAGCAAGCCCGGCAATACGATCTCGACCCGCATCTCACTCCCCTGCCCGACCGCTCGACCAAAGATGTCAACGTCTACGAGCTGAGTTTTGTCAATGACCGACCCGGCGGACGCATCTTCGGCATCCTCTGTGTGCCGGTGAAACCGGGGAAATATCCTGCTCTGCTCCGTGTGCCCGGTGCCGGCGTGCGCCCCTACAGCGGTGACGTCTACACAGCCTCACGCGGTGCCATCACGCTGGAAATTGGTATCCACGGCCTGCCCGTGACCCTGCCGCAACATGTCTATGACGAGATTTTCCGTGGCGGACTCGACAACTATTGGGATACCAATCTCGACAACCCGGATAAGAACTACTATAAGCGTGTCGTCGTCGGTGCCGTGCGCTGCGTCGACTACATTGCCTCACTGCCTCAGTGGGACGGCCAGCACCTCGGCGTGACGGGCTCAAGCCAGGGCGGTTTCCTCTCGCTCGCCGTGGCCGCTCTCGACAAACGCGTGAGTTTCATGGGCGCTGTCCACGATGCCATGTGCGACTACGAGAGTGAACTGAAAGGTGTCGCCGGTGGATGGCCACACTACTTCTATCAGGTCAAGAACCCCAGCGAGTCCCGCATCAAAGGTGCGCGCTACTACGACGGCGTCAACTTCGCCCGTCGCGTGACCTGCCCTTGCTGGTTTTCTTTCGGATACAACGACGAGGTGGTGCCACCAACATCGTCCTACGGCACTTACAACATCGTGAAAGCGCCCAAGCATCTCAGCGTCTATCAGCTCACAGGCCACTATTGGTTCCAGGAGCAGTGGGACGAATGGGAGGCATGGCTGCTGAAGATGATGGGCATCAAATAATATAGACATACCCTCAAAACACAAAAAATATATCATAATGAAGACATCGATCATAACCACATTATTGTTGGCCCTGGGTCTCAACTGCGCAGCCTCGCCTGCTACCCAACTCATCCGGCGCATGGCAAGGCTGCAAAAGACAGGTGTGATGGTAGGCCATCAGGACGATCCTGTATATGGCAGCACATGGAAATGGGACAAGGGACGCAGTGACGTGAAGGAGAGTTGCGGCGACTATCCCGCCGTAATGGGCTTTGAGCTCGGCGACCTGGAGATGGGAAAAGCCAAGAACCTCGACGGCGTGCCCTTCGGCCGTATGCGTCAGGAGATCAAAGCACAAAACCGTCGCGGCGGTATTGTGGAGATCAGCTGGCACCCCAACAACCCTGTCACCGGCAAGAATGCCTGGGATCCAGAAGGCAAACCGGTAGGTGAAATCCTGCCCGGCGGCAAGCGCTGCAACGAGTTTGCCAAGCGCATGAAGCGTGTGGCCCGCTTCCTGGCTTCCTTGCGCGACGACAAAGGTCAGCCGATTCCCGTCATCTTCCGCCCCTGGCACGAGATGGGCGGCGGCTGGTTCTGGTGGGGAAAAAACGGTTGCACCACCGAGCAATACAAGCAACTCTATGTCTACACCTACCAGTTTATGAAGCGCCAAGGTCTCAAGAACCTTGTGTGGGCCTTTTCCCCGAATATGGGCGACGCAAGTCTGGAGATCTATTATCCGGGAGATAAATACGTCGATCTGCTTGGTGTGGACCTCTACGACTTTGAAGGCAGTGCCGAAAACTACACAAAGAACATTGAGCGTGAGCTCAGCCGGTTGACCGAAATGGGCAAGAAACACCAAAAACTCATTGCCCTGACAGAGACTGGATCACAGAAACTGCCGATCAAAAACTGGTTCACTACGGTGCTTTGGCCTGCCATCAAGCCTTATCCTCTCTGTTATGTGCTCTTCTGGCGCAACGCCTGGGACAAACAACAAGAGCTCTATCTGCCTTACGCCGGGCATCCCGAAGCCAACGACTTCAAGACCTGGGTCGAAGATCCCCGCGTGCTGACCGTCAAGGACATCGCCAAGACCAAATAGCATACACTGCCTTGCCAGTCTCATCACACAGGAAGATCCCCTACGAGCCAACATTGACAAGAACACAAATAAAGAAAAATATATTATCACCTGATAAAAACCATTCACAAATGACAGAATTCCAAGACCGCGTCGCCAAGTTGCGCGCACACCATGAAGAATTGATTACCCGCCAGAACGAGCCGCTGGAATGGGGCAACGGCATCTACACACGTTATAAATATCCTGTTCTCACTGCCGAGCACACGCCGCTGGAGTGGCGCTACGACTTCAATGAGAAGGATAATCCCTACCTGATGCAGCGCATCATGATGAACGCCACGCTCAACAGCGGAGCCATCAAGTGGCATGGCAAATACCTGCTTGTCGTGCGTGTGGAGGGTGCCGACCGCAAAAGCTTCTTCGCTGTTGCCGAAAGCCCCAACGGCGTAGACAACTTCCGTTTCTGGCCGGAGCCCATCACCATGCCCGAGGATGTGATTCCCGCCACCAATGTCTATGACATGCGTCTCACCGCCCACGAGGACGGATGGATCTACGGCGTGTTCTGCGCAGAGCGGCACGACGACAGTCAGCCCGGTGACCTGAGTGCCGCAACAGCCACTGCCGGCATTGCCCGCACGAAGGACCTCATCAACTGGGAACGCCTGCCGGACTTGAAATCCAAGAGCCAGCAACGCAACGTCGTGCTGCACCCTGAGTTTGTCGACGGAAAGTACGCCTTCTACACACGTCCTCAGGACGGCTTCATCGACGCCGGTTCCGGCGGTGGCATCGGCTGGGCACTTGTCGACGACATCGAGCACGCTGAGGTAAAGGAAGAGAAGATCATCAACCTGCGCCACTATCACACCATCATGGAAGTGAAGAACGGTGAGGGTCCCCACCCCATCAAGACACCTCAAGGCTGGCTCCATCTCGCTCACGGCGTACGTGGCTGCGCCAGCGGTCTGCGCTATGTGCTCTATATGTATATGACAGCTCTCGACGATCCGACACGCATCATTGCCCAGCCGGGCGGCTACTTCCTCGTTCCTCAGGGCGAAGAGTATATCGGCGACGTGATGAACGTGGTGTTCGCCAACGGCTGGATTGCTGACGAAGACGGCAAGGTGTTTATCTACTACGCCTCTTCCGACACCCGTATGCACGTAGCCACCTCGACCATCGACAAGCTCGTGGACTACTGCATGCACACGCCCGCTGACGGATTCGCCACCGGCAAGAGTGTGGAAAACATCAAGAAGCTTATCGCAAAAAACAAAGAAAACCTGAAATAAACAATAAGCGACACAAGCCTTTGTCAGAGCCTAAAAACTCAGACAAAGGCTTCGTCAATGATTCCTTACCAATGGCTAAAATTAAACTATCAGAGAAAATAGGCTATGCACTCGGTGATGCTGCAGCAGGCGGCATCACTTGGAAGATCATGTCCATAGCCTTTCCACTATTCTTCACCAATGTCTTCGGCCTGACATTCTACGACGCTGCCGTGCTGATGCTGGTGGCGCGTCTCATCGATGTCTTCATCGACCCTGTCATCGGTGTCATTGCTGACCGCACACAGAGCCGCTGGGGTACCTACCGTCCTTGGGTCATCTTCGGTGCTATCCCCTTGGGTGTCATTTTCGCCCTACTTCTCTATACGCCTGATCTCGGTCCTGTGGGCAAGCGTGTCTACGCTTACTTCTTCTATATACTGATGATGCTGGTCTATTCGCTCGTCAATGTGCCGTTCGGCTCCTTGCTTGGTGTGATGACCGACGACGACAACGAGAAGAACCAGTTCTCCGCTTTCCGCATGGTGGGAGCCTATGCCATGGGCTTCGTCACCCTGCTCTCTTTCCCCTATCTTCAGAAATTTGTCGGTGGCACTGACCAGCATCAGTATGCCGTGCTGGGTTGTTTCTTCGGCGCTCTCGCCGCTGCGGGCACACTGGCCTGCGGTCTGCTCACCAAAGAACGGCTCAAACCGGTGCGTGCCGAGAAGTTCTCGGGCAAGCAGTTTGTGGACTTGGTAAAGAACAAGCCCTGGATCTTCATGACACTGACGGCAGTCTGCACCAACTTCTTCAATGGTTTCCGCTATGCCGTAGCCGGATATATGTTTTCATACTGCATGGGCGGTGACATCACTGTGGGCAGCCTCATCATCAACTACACGGTGTTTATGGCCTTCGGCGAGGTGACCTGTATGATCTTCGGAGGCCTGTCCCCAGTCTGCACCAAGTGGCTGGGATCCAAGCGCAAAACGTTTATCTTCGCGGCTTTCATCTGCTTTGTGACCTCCGTGATCTTCTTCTTCATCCCGATGAAGCCTTCGTATATCTGGGTGATGATCGGTGTGACCATCCTCACCTCGGCCGGTGTGGGCATCTACTCCCCGCTGTTGTGGTCGATGTATGCCGACGTGGCTGACTATGCGACAAAGAAAAACGGTACCTCCTCCACGGGGCTTATCTTCTCCTCCGGTACCATGGCTCAGAAGTTCGGCACAGCTATCTCCGGCTCACTGATTGCTATGTTCCTCGGTCTGGCCGGTGCCCACATGATCACCGACCAGTTTGGCAACCCCACCATCGACCCGCAGTCCATCACCAACTCCGTGCTGACGATGGTATGGGCTCTGTTCTCCCTTTTCCCGGCAGTCTTCGCTCTGATCATGATGCTGCTGTCATATCTCTATCCTATTAAGAAATAACCACAATGCAAACGCTCAAGAAAGAAATGAAACAGTGCCTGGAGGACAACATCCTCCGGTACTGGATCAATAAAGTCACCGACAAAGAGCATGGCGGATACTACGGCCGTGTCGACGGACACGACAAAGTGCACCCCGAAGCAGAGAAAGGTGCCATCCTCAACGGACGTATCCTGTGGGCATTCTCCGCCGCCTACCGCGTGATGAAAAACCAGGAATATCTCGACGCGGCCACACGCGCAAAGGATTATATCCTCGATCACTTTATCGACAAAGAGTATGGTGGTGTGTACTGGAGCCTCGACTATGAGGGCAAGCCACTCGACACAAAGAAGCAGACCTACGCCATCGGCTTCGTCATCTACGGCCTCAGCGAGTATGCGCGCGCCACGGGCGACAAGCAAGCGCTCGACGCCGCCACCAAGCTCTACCACGACATTGAGGCTCACGCCTACGATGCCGTCAACGGCGGATACGTAGAGGCTCTGACGCGCGAATGGAATCCTATTGCCGACATGCGTCTCTCTGACAAGGACGAGAACGGTGCCAAGACGATGAACACCCATTTGCATGTCATCGAACCTTATACCAACCTCTACCGCGTATGGCCTTCCAAGGAGTTGCACGAGAGCATCCATCGGTTGCTCGACGTCTTCACCGACAAGCTATACAATAAGGAGACTCACCATCTCGACCTCTTCTTCGACAACGAGTGGCACGGCCGCCGCAACGTCGAGAGCTATGGTCATGACATTGAGGCTACCTGGCTGCTGTGGGAAACAGCGCTCGTGCTCGGTGAAGACGACATGAAGGCTAAGCTCGCCCCCATCGTCGTGAACCTCGCCCAAGCCGCTGATGAGGGCCTGCAACCCGACGGATCGATGATCTATGAGCACTGGAAGGACACAGACAAGACCGACCGTCAGCGCCAATGGTGGGTGCTCTGCGAAAACGTCATCGGCCACGTCAACCTCTATCAGTACTTCAATGACAAAGATGCGCTGAAGGTGGCTAAAGACTGCTGGGCTTATATCGACAAGCATCTCGTGGACCACGTCAACGGCGAATGGCACTGGGCAATCAGCGACGACAGCCAGATCAACCTCGAAGACGATAAGGCCGGCTTCTGGAAATGCCCTTACCACAACAGCCGCATGTGTTTGGAAATCATTGAACGACAAGTTTAAAGCCCTACAACTATGAACAGTCACGTTTTGCATGAGATTACTCCACTGATGGACAAAGACATCCTCTATATCGTGGAGCGACACAAGAAAGAGTTCACCTACCCCATCCACTGTCATGAGGTCTGTGAGCTGAACTTCGTTGAGAACGCCAAAGGTGTCAGGCGAATCGTGGGCGATAGCAGTGAAGTCATAGGTGACTATGATCTCGTACTCATCAGCAGCAACGAGCTTGAGCACGTTTGGGAGCAAGGCGACTGCCATAGCGACGACATCCGGGAGATCACTATTCAGTTTGATCTCGGTGATCTCAACGAGGGACTGCTGTCCAAGACGCCCTTCGACAACATCCGCAAGATGCTCTCAGAGGCGCAGAAAGGCATCGCCTTTCCCATCAGCACCATCATCAAAATCTACGAGAAGCTGGGGAACCTCGGGCACCAGGGCGATAAATTCATGGCTACGATACAGTTTCTTGAGATTCTCAACACCCTCGCCTCCAGTGAGGGCATGAGGACTCTGGCCACGACCAGCTATGCCAAAGTGGACATCGAGGACGACAGCCGACGCATCCTCAAGGTGAAGAACTATATCGCTGAGAACTATATGAACGATCTCATGCTCGAAGATCTCTCAGGGATTGCCAACATGAGCAAGAGTTCCTTCAGCCGCTTCTTCAAGCAGCACACGGGCCGCACGCTGAGCGACTACATCATCGACATACGCATGGGCAACGCCACACGCATGCTCATCGACACCAACGAGAGCGTTGGGGAGATCTGCTTCAAATGCGGATACAACAACATGAGCAACTTCAACCGCATCTTCAAGCGCAAGAAAGGATGCACGCCCAGCGAGTTCCGCGAGCAATACAAGAAGGTGAGGATTATTATCTGAGAAAGTACGCTATCACTGAAAAAGGGAAAAGCGCTGTTTATCAGCCTAACATACTGACAGACAGTGCTTTTCTTTTTATTATTCATTCTATCTATCACACCATAGAAAAAGGCTGTTGCGACAGTGGAAATAAACCCCTATCTTTGCACCAGAAAAAAGAAAACAAAATTATCAACCACAAAAAAACGAATAATATTATGAAGACTCTGAATTTCACCGGACTCAACAGCGAGCTCACTCTCAATGTCGTTAACGCTCTGGCTCAACTGCTTGCAGACTTCCAGATTCACTACACCAACCTGCGCAACCTCCACTGGAACGTACGTGGACATGGCTTCTTCATCATGCACGAGAAATACGAGGAACTCTACGATGATGCTGCCGCTAAAATCGATGAGATCGCTGAACGCATCCTCCAACTCGACGGTACCCCCGAGAGCCGTTTCTCTGCTTACCTCAAGGTGGCTAAGGTACAGGAACTCGAAGTGCCCGAAACAGGCTGCAACGCAGTGGAGTATGTCCTCGACACACTGAAGACACTCATCGCTCAAGAGCGCGAAGTACTCCGTCTGGCTGCCGACGCCGGCGACGAGGTCACCGTGGCACTGATGAGCGACTACCTCAAGGAGCAGGAGAAGACCGTTTGGATGCTCGTAGCCTTCAACTCGCCCAAATGCGCAAAATGACGCAAAGGCGACGGCTCGCAAGCCTTACATAGCATACTACACATAGAGAATTGAGTCATCCTTTATCGCCGCATTGACAAAGATTTCCCTCCCGGAAATTTGCCGATGCGGCATTTTTCATGTAAAAACGCCGCAGATTATGCGGCGCTATTCCAGTGTCACAAACGCAACGCGCCCCCATATCAGCCAGAAGCGATATGGGGGCGCTTATATATAATTAAGGAGTAGAGGACGCAACACGTTGAGATATGAGTTCTCTACGCCAAAATTGCAGATTAATCTACATCGTTGCTGTGATCGAGCTTGTCGCTGAAGTCCTTGGGAGCCTCAGCATTGTCGTGGTGCTCGAAGCGACGGGGACGACGCTCGCCACCGTTGTTGCCGCCTTCGCGACGTGGACGACGCTCACCACGATCGCCACGCTCACCACGTGGACGGCGCTCACGCTCGACATAGCCCTCAGGTTTGTCGATGAGCACACGGTGAGAAAGCTTATACTTACCGGTCTTAGGATCGATCTCGAGCAGCTTCACCTTGATCTTGTCACCTTCCTTGATGCCAGCCTCCTCGACCGTCTCGAGGCGCCTCCAAGCGATCTCAGAGATGTGAAGCAGGCCTTCCTTGCCCGGCAGGATCTCTACGAAGCAACCATAAGGCATGATGCTCTTCACTGTACCCTCGTAGACCTCACCGACCTCCGGCACAGCCACGATAGCCTTGATCTTGGCCAGAGCAGCATCAATACTCTCCTTGTTAGGAGCAGACACCTGCACCTTGCCCACGCCGTCGGCCTCGTCGATGGTAATGGTAGCACCCGTGTCTTCCTGCATCTGCTGGATGATCTTTCCGCCCGGGCCAATGACAGCACCGATGAACTCCTTAGGAATGGTAAGGGCAACGATGCGGGGCACCTGAGGCTTCAGCTCCTTGCGGGGCTCAGAGATGGTCTTCATCATCTCGTTCATGATATGCTCACGACCGGCCTTAGCCTGCATGAGGGCTTTCTCCAGAATCTCGAATGGCAGACCGTCGCACTTGATATCCATCTGAGTAGCGGTCAGACCGTCCTTCGTACCTGTAGTCTTGAAGTCCATATCGCCGAGGTGGTCCTCGTCACCGAGAATATCGCTCAGGACAGCATAACCTTCCTCACCGGGGTTGTGGATAAGCCCCATGGCAATACCAGCCACCGGTTTCTTCATAGGAACGCCGGCATCCATCAGTGCCAGCGTACCGGCACAAGTAGTAGCCATCGAGGAAGAACCGTTGGACTCAAGCACCTGGCTCACCAGACGCACGGTGTAAGGGAAGTCCTCAGGAATCTGGCCCTTCAGCGCGCGCCATGCCAAGTGGCCGTGGCCAATCTCGCGACGGCCTACGCCGCGCTGTGCCTTAGCCTCGCCGGTGCAGAACGGTGGGAAGTTATAGTGGAGCAGGAAACGCTGATAGCCGCGGTTGAGCACACCGTCGACCAGCTTCTCGTCGAGCTTTGTACCAAGTGTACAGGTAGTGAGCGACATGGTCTCACCACGCTGGAAGATGGCAGATCCGTGAGGCATGGGCAGCGGAGACACCTCGCACCAGATAGGACGGATATCGGTAGTGCCACGGCCATCCATACGCAGCCCCTCGTCGAGGATGCAACGGCGCATAGCGTCACGCATCACGTCGGCATAGTAGCGGGTAGCCTCTGCATGCTTCTCCTCGAGATCCTCCTCGGAGAGATCCGTGTGGGCAGCGTCGTACTTCTCCAGGAAGTCAGCGAGCACCTTGTCATAGGCGTCGTTGCGCTCCTGCTTAGGCAGTGCCTTATGGTTGATCTCGTAGCAGGACTTATAGAGTTCGTCCTTAATATGCTGGCGCAGGTCTTCGTCGTTGATCTCATCATCGTACTCGCGCTTCTTGTCAGTACCGAGTTCTTTTGCCAGCTCGTCCTGGAGCTCGCACATCGGCTTGATAGCAGCGTGAGCAGCCTTGAGGGCATCGATCAGGTCTTTCTCCTGAACCTCTTTCATCTCGCCTTCCACCATCATGATGTTGTCCTTGGTAGCACCGACCATCAAGTCCATGTCGGCGTCGGCCATCTGCTGGAAGGTGGGGTTGATCACGTACTCGCCGTTGATGCGAGCCACGCGAACCTCAGAGATTGTATAGTCAAAAGGAATGTCAGAGCAAGCCATAGCTGCGGATGCGGCAAAACCTGCCAGTGCGTCGGGCTGATCCACGCCATCGGCGGAGAGCAACATCACCTGCACATACACCTCGCAGTGATAGTCAGAAGGGAAGAGAGGGCGCAGGGCACGGTCTACCAGACGGGAGACGAGGATCTCCTCATCGCTGGCTTTACCCTCACGCTTAGTGAATCCGCCCGGGAAGCGGCCTGCAGCACTGTACTGCTCACGATAGTCTACTTGCAAAGGCATGAAATCTGTTCCCGGAACTGCCTCTTTGGCTGCGCAAACGGTAGCAAGCAGCACAGTGTTGCCCATACGCAGGACAGCAGCGCCATCGGCTTGCTTCGCAACCTTTCCGGTTTCAATTGAGATGGTTCTTCCATCTGGCAATTGAACGGTTTTTGTAATTACGTTCATCTAAAATCTAAAAAACTTCGTTTTTGTACAAACATCAAAATAAATTGTGCAAATATACCTTTTTTATAGGACATAAGCAAATCACAGCACGGAAATTTATTCTTTTTTATTAATGTCTTCTTCACTTTGCAGAAATTGCCGCGATACAAAGAAGAAAAAAGCATGATGCACCGCAACAAACCTTACGATGCATCATGCAGGGTTTCGCCATCGCCTCACCATAGCGGCAAGACTCACGCCGGGGCTGATGACAGAAAAAGACGGACGGATGCCCCGCCAACCTTCTTTATGCTTTCTGACCAAGCTGCTGGCGCTTCTCCTCGCCAAACTCCTTGGAGATGTAGTTGTAGAGACTCTGACAGGCAGCGGCGGAGAACTCTTGGGCACAGACGATGATGCTGTCCCATTGCTGCTCGGTGAGACCACGCTCGATGTCCTCACGCGTGATACCACATTTCACCATGCCATAGATGAGTCCGGCATTGAAGTTGTCGCCGGCACCCACCGTGCTGACCGTAGGCGTCTCGATGGCCGGATAGCTCTTGCGGAAACCGCCGTCAGCATGCAGCTCCGCTGGAAGAGCACCCTGGGTGTAGATGAACTTCTTGCAATAGAACGAGATCTCGCTGTTGTAGACCTTGTCGGGATCGCTGAGCTTGTAGAGCACTTCAAAGTCCTCATGACTGCCGCGCACGATGTCGGCATACTCGAGATTCTCGAGATAGTTGGGCGTGATCTTCATCACCTCGTTGCGGTGTGACGACCGGAAGTTGACGTCGTAGTAGATGATGGCCCCATGATTGCGCGCATAGTCCAGCAGTCCGACGATCTGCGGACGGATGACGGGGTTAACGGCAAAGAACGAGCCAAAGATGACAATATCGTCGGTCTGGATGTCAGGGTATACAAAGTCAAGCTGATCGTGCGGGTGATCTTTATAGAAGATGTACTGTGCGTCGTTGTTGTCGTCAAGGAAGGCGAGCGAGACAGGCGATTTTGACTCGGGGAAGACATTGACGTTGGTGGTGTCCACACCATTGTCCTTGAGAAAGCGAACGATATTCTGTCCCACGCGGTCATTGCCGGTCTCACTGATAAAAGTGGTGTTTACGCCCGAACGCGCCAACGAGATGATGGCATTGAACGACGACCCGCCGGGGTAAGCACCGATGGGCTGCTCATGCTTAAAGATGATGTCGAGCACCGTCTCTCCTATTCCTATTACTTTTCGCATACTTAGTATTTATTTTCCTTGGGGTGATTTTCAAAATGCAAATATCCGAAAAATATAGCATAAATCAAAGGGATTTTGCGTATTTTTGCAGATGAAATGAAATATAATACCTTTACGCTGTCCAACGGACTGCGCATCATCCATCTACCCTCCACCGCGCCCGTGGTCTACTGCGGCTATCAGATCAACGCCGGCTCTCGCAACGAAGACGCCGGCGAAGAGGGACTCGCACACTTCTGTGAGCACACGACTTTCAAGGGCACACAGCGGCGACATGCACTCGATATACTGAACTGTCTGGAGAGTGTCGGCGGGGATCTCAACGCGTTCACCAACAAGGAGGACACCACCTACTACGCCGCTATCCTCAAGGACCACATGCCCCGGGCCGTGGATTTGCTCACCGACATTGTCTTCCACTCGACCTATCCCCAGCAGGAAATCGACAAGGAGGTAGAGGTGATCTGTGATGAGATCGAGAGCTACAACGACTCGCCCGCCGAACTCATCTACGACGAGTTTGAAAACCTCATCTTCCGCGGTCATCCCTTAGGCCATAACATCCTTGGCACAGCCGACCGCGTGCGCAGCTATACCACCGCTGATGCTCTGCGCTTTACGCGCCGCTACTACCGGCCCGGCAATGCCATCTTCTTCGCCTACGGTGACGTGGATTTCTACCGCCTCGTGCGTCTGCTCGACAAAGCGACGAAGGACTTGAACGCTCAGAAGGGTGCAGATCAAGACTGGCTGCTACTTTCTTCTGCTTCTTCCTCGTCCGGCACATCAGCAGCCCCATCTGAGCAGCTGCGACAAAAAGAGGAAGAGGTCAAAAGCGGCACCAGCAATCTTCTACGCCAAAAAGATAAGAAGGGCGAAAACGCCTTGGAAGGCAAACTGCGACAAAAAGATGAATTGTTGTCAGATAGCACATATATCATTGATAAACAGACACATCAGGCTCATATAATGGTCGGACACAGAGCTTATGACGTGCATGATGACCACAGAATCGCGCTCTATCTGCTTAACAACATCATCGGCGGACCGGGAATGAACGCTAAGCTCAACCTCGCACTACGGGAGCGCAACGGACTCGTCTATACCGTGGAGAGCACAATGGTCAGCTATGGCGACACGGGAATATGGAGCGTGTACTTCGGTTGTGATGAGCACGACATCAAGCGGTGCCTCCGGCTGACACGCGGCGTGGTGGAGAAGTTCATCGACCAGCCGTTGACCGAGCGTCAGCTCCACGCTGCGAAGAAGCAGATCAAAGGGCAGATCGGTGTGGCATGTGACAATCGTGAGAACTTTGCCCTGGACTTTGGCAAGAGCTTCCTCCACTATGGCTGGGAGAAAGACGTCACTGCGCTCTATGAGAAAGTCGATGCCGTGACAGCAGAACAGATCCAGCAAGTGGCAACAGACGTCATGACACCGGAGAGGTGGACCACGCTGATATATAAATAGGAAGCCTTTCCCTAACCCTCCCCAAGGGGAGGGAATGGCGAAACCAGTAGAGGATGAGACTTAGGCGGTTTTGGTGTAGGGGCGGCCCTCCGTGGGCGCCCTAACCCCCGGATGGCAAAACTATAACTAAAAGGAACCGAGCATAAGAGTATCACAGTCCAAGTTGCAAGTAGCATCTTTTGTTGGATAAACTGACATTTTTCCGCCCAAATGCAGGCGATTTTCTGAAGCAAGACCCTCCTTGGCCCGAATTTCGCGATTTTTAGCGGATTTTTATAAAGTACTGAGAAACAACACGTTATAAAAATCACATCTTTCTTGCAAACACGAAAAGGTAGTTTGAGCAGAAATTCTCTAGAGAATTTTGTGTCAAAGTACCTTTTTCATCGTGTCATCTCGCCTTTCTGACCATATCAGAAAGGCACTTTGACCCTATCAAACTACCGAGTTGATGGCATCAACTCACCATTTTCATCACCTCATTGGGTAATTTTGCTGTTTTCACTCTCGTTTTTTCGATTTTCGTCCTTGCCGCTTTCTCTAGATTGAAAGTTCTCGCAGCACTACTTTTGTCATAAAAAACATCAAAGGAAAAGCACGGCTTCGTTGCCTTCGTTAAACAGCAGGTCGAGAATGCTGAGGTTAGGCAAGAAGCCGAACTTCTGCTTATAGACCTGGTAGTAAGGCTTGGGATGAAAGTCAGCATCGGGCAATGGATGCTTCGGGCGGATGACTTCACGATAATCGGCCCACTGCGTTCGATTATCAGCGATTCCATCGGTAGAAACTAAATTATCGTTGTAATTCTCAGTAGCGGTGGAATCGGGCAATTTGGTGTACTCTTCTGTTCGTCTCAGCGTGGGATGGATATCCAACAACTCGCACATCTTTTCCGTGATGGCAAGGTCGTAGTCATAGAGAAACTGCCACCTTTTCTCAAAGAAGGGGCGTAGGTCGTCGGCATAGAACTCAAAGAAGGGACTCTCGCCGTAGGCTGAGAGGAGGGCATTCCAGTGGAGATGACGCCAAGCACCGTGGTCGCTGACGCGTATGTCGCGCATCTCGCATTTCAGGCCGTCGTAACGCTCGATGGGAACGGTAAGCGCCTGTGCGCCCTGCGTCGTGGCGATGACGCAGCGGTTGCGATAGGTCTGCTTGATGAAGTTGTCGTGCTGCTCGATATAGCAGAGGCCCGATCTGTTGAGCTTCTGATACCATTGTATCGGGCCGAAATATGTGGCGGTAAGGAGAGTACGCAATGTTGAATGATGATTATTGAAGGATGAATGAAGCACTGGGCCGCTGCACAACAGCGGCAAACCCAACGGTTGCACGCAGAAGGCAAGACGCTGCACGGAACCGCTGGGCACCTTATGGCGCAAGGCGGTGGGCTTTTCCCACAATCTGATGGAGATGCACGAGGGTCTGTACCTGCCCGGT
>R21__coassemble_1553_pt1 | contig 15191 bp, 13 predicted proteins | sample R21__metabat2_high_PE_018 | metagenome-assembled genome bin R21
GGTAAGGGGATGTTGTACGCCAAAAGATGCTAATCGAAAGGATAGGAGCCGTTTCTGGCTGCAAATCACACTAAAAAAATAGATTTTGAGTCAAAACTGGCATAGTCGGCTCTTCTTGCGGATTTTAGGATAATTATGATCCAAACATTCTGATGGAAGCTGTCATTCGCACTTTTGAAAACCGCCACAAGAAATACTCTTCAGATGAAATGTTCTTCCGAAGGGACTTCCCTGACAATGTGCTGATGCAAAGACGTTGGATCGCATTTTTGAGAAAGTCGACAATCACACTACAACTGTCATTTAGCGACGTAGCCAGATGGCTTCAAAAAGAGTTGCGCCCTTATTGGGATGGGCTTGCAAAACTTTAAATCGAACAAATCTGCAAAGTATTTTCTAATGCTGATTTCATACTGCTTTTCTGATATTCCACAAAATTTTTATATAAAAACGAGCAAATAATTGATTTTCTAAAACAAATTTGCTAACTTCGCATTATGAATTTACACAGAATAGGGTTTTCATTCTTTAGTGGAGACGAATTATCTTCTGCGTGAACCTGAGCAAAACCGATAAGCAACAACTTAACTACAGAGGTCTTAAGACCTCTGTAGTTTTTTAAGATAAGACACTGCTTTAAGTCTGGGATTGTTTCTTAGCTCGTTTACATATCAATAGGACTTATTGAAGCTGGTGCGGTACTGAAGCGGCGTCATCATGGTGTGCTTCTTGAAGATGCGATTGAAGTAGGATATATCAAAATAACCAAGTGCATAGGCAATCTCCTTAATAGACATATTCTCAGAAGAAAGCATGAGCTGGGCTTTTGTCATCTTGTCGTTGATGATGAACTGCACCGGCGTCAAACCTACATTTTTGTGGAAGAGTCGGATGAAGTGATCCTTGGTCATGCAAGCGTCACGGGCCAGCGTGTCTACGGAAATGACTTCATGGATATTAGCGGAAATGGTCTTCAGCGCCGTTTCTATTCTAGGGTCTGAAATTTGGAACTTCGGTTTGGCATGATGTATAAATTTCCCCACGAACTGATAGATGATGCCGGCCGACTCCAGACGGTCGTAAAGAGGACGCTCGCGATTCAGACGCACACATTCTATAAGAGAGTTCTTGTTGTCGTAGATTCTGGGATCAGCGAATTTCAAGGCCATTGCTTTATTATGGTTACTTAGATTTCTAAAGAGGGCAAGATCGAACTCAGTGCCTCGGATCTCAAAGGGGAAATCGTATTGGCTGAGGAGTTGCTGCCCCGAAGAAATTTCCTCATACACATGAACATAATAGTGTTCGAAATGGCCGTCACAAATATCGGTGTGCTCAGTGAATGCGGGAATAATATACATGTTTCCGGGACTCAGAGAATGGACAGTGTCATCAATGCGGACTTTGCCCTCACCTTCAGTGACGAAGTATATGCGTGAGAACGGGCTGTTGACATTCTCAAAGTTCCAGTCGGCGTCGTGTATAGCATGGCCGACGTTGAGCATAAGTAGATCAGAGACTTTCATATTTGTTGAGCTTTGTTGGATGACTTCATGTTTTATGCCTCGAAGACTATGCAAAGTAAGCAAAAATAATTCAGATGGTCAAGTATTTAATTGTATTTTGTCGATTTTGTCCCATAGTAAATCGATAATATGCTCAAAAGCAGCGAACATTTATGTCTATCTTTGCAGTCGAAATAATCAATGAACCTACTTGGTTCTTTAAATCTAAAAACAAAATGAAGTACAACGAGATCGGCAAAACCGGCATGAAAGTATCGGAGCTAAGCTTCGGAGCATCCTCCTTGGGGGGCGTTTTCCACGACATAGACGAGAAGAGGGCCATTGAGGCAGTCTATGCCGCTGTAGAGGGTGGTATGAACTTTATCGACGTTTCACCCTACTATGGCTACTACAAGGCCGAGACAGTTCTGGGCAAGGCTCTCCGCGGCATAGACCGGAAGAAGTATTATCTTTCCACCAAGGTGGGACGCTACGGCAAGGACGGCGTCAACACATGGGATTATTCCGCAAAGCGGGCTAAGGAAAGCGTCTACGAGAGCATGGAGCGTATGGGCGTGGACCACATCGACCTGATCAACGTGCACGACATCGAATTTTCCGATCTTAATCAGGTTGTAAATGAGACTCTCCCCGCCCTGGTTGAACTTCGTGAAGAGGGCGTGGTGAGCCACGTGGGCATCACCGACCTGCAGCTGGAGAACCTCAAATGGGTCATCGACAGAGTGCCACGGGGAACCGTAGAGAGCGTGCTGAACTTCTGCCACTATACGCTCAGCGACGACCGTCTGGCAGATTTCCTCGATTACTTTGAAAGCAAGGGCGTGGGTGTGATCAACGCCTCACCTCTTTCTATGGGACTTCTGACCCAGCGTGGTGTGCCTGCGTGGCATCCGGCTCCCAAGGCGCTGGTCGAGGCTTGCGCCAAGGCTGCTGAATATTGCGGCAAGGTAGGCTATCCCATTGAAAAGCTTGCCATGCAGTTCTCCGTCAGCAACCCCCGCATCGCCACGACGCTTTTTAGCTCGTCTAATCCAGACAATGTCCGCAAGAATATAGCCTACGTCGAGGAACCCATCGACTGGGATCTGGTTAAGGCTGTTAAGGACATCGTTGGCGATCAGCAGCGCGTCACCTGGAAGAATACATGATGATGGAAAATTTGAAGATAATAGACGCCCATTCTCACCTGTGGCTAAAGCAAGAGGCTGTAGTGGAAGGAAAGGCCATTCGCCAGTTGCCTGAAGGACGTTGCGACTTCATGGGTGAGGAGCGGCAGATGCTGCCCCCGTTCATGGTTGACGGCAAGAACTCCGCAGAGGTCTTTCTCTCCAACATGAACTATGCCCAAGTGTCGGCTGCCGTCATCACGCAGGAGTTCATCGACGGCAACCAGAACGAGTACCTGCAGACCGTTCAGAAACGTTGGCCCGACCGCTTTATGGTGTGCGGACTGTGCGAGTTCCGTGAGCCGGGATTTCTTGAAGAGGCCCGCAAGGTCATCGCTGAGGGCTTCAAGGGAATAGCCATCCCCGCCCACCGACTTCCTCTAGAGGGTGAACGGCGGGTGCACCTGAACTCACCCGAGATGATGGAGATGTTCCATTTGATGGAACAACGCGGCACCATTCTTTCCATCACGCTTGCTCCCGGCACCACACATGTGGGAGAGATGGAGGACGTGATCACGGAATGCCCGAATCTGAAGGTTGCCATTGGCCATTTCGGCATGGTGACGGTGCCCGGGTGGCTCGAGCAGATCCGCTTGGCCCGACATAGCAACGTGATGGTGGAATCGGGTGGTATCACGTGGCTGTTCAATTCCGAATTCTATCCCTTCCCCAGTGCCATAAAGGCCATCAGGGGAGCAGTTGACCTCGTTGGAATGGACAAGCTGATGTGGGGTTCCGACTATCCACGCACCATCACAGCCATTACCTATCGCATGTCCTACGACTTCATTCTCAAATCAAAGGAGCTGACGGATAACGAGAAGCGGGCTTTCCTGGGTGACAACGCCCGCAGATTCTACGGATTCAAGCATCTGGTGGATTTGCCTTATATCAAGAATATGTCTGAATAGGCTGAAATAAAATGAAAACGAATAATAAATATTTAGTGCCGCTGATACTTGTGATCAGCCTCTTCTTCCTGTGGGCCATCAGTGCGAACCTGCTGCCCACCATGATCAGGCAGATCATGAAGACCTGCGAGCTCACACCTTTCGAGGCGTCATTCACAGAATCGGCTTATTGGCTGGCCTACTTCATCTGCCCCATTCCGATAGCCATGTTCATGAAACGTTATTCCTACAAGGCAGGAATCGTGTTCGGACTTCTTGTCGCGGCAGCAGGCGCACTACTTTTCTTCCCCGGAACCATCATCAAGCAGTACTGGTTCTACCTGTGCATTTTCTTCGTGATCGCTACTGGAATGTGTGTTCTGGAGACGGCGGCCAACCCCTACGTCTCTGCCCTGGGTGATCCGTCGACGGCCACACGTCGCCTGAACCTCGCACAGTCGTTCAACGGTCTCGGTGCTTTTGTGTCGGCCATGTTCCTCAGCAAACTCGTCCTCAGTGGCTACACCTATACCCGCGAGACTCTTCCTGCGGGTTATCCCGGAGGATGGGCAGCCTATATTGATGCAGAGACAAGTCAGATGAAAATCCCCTATATGGCATTGGCGATAATGTTGATTGTCATTGCCGTCATCTTTATTTTCTCGAAGCTTCCGCGCATCCTGAGCGAGGAATCCACCGAAGGCAAGCTGATTGACTTCCGCGTTCTTCGCCGCCGTCATCTTCGCCTAGGTGTCATCGCACAATTCTTCTACAATGGCGGACAGACGGCCATCAACAGTCTCTTTTTGGTTTACTGCTGCGTCTATGCGGGCATCAGTGAGACCCAGGCCACGACCTTCTTCGGCATCTACATGCTGGCGTTCCTTTTGGGTCGCTGGATTGGCACTTGGCTCATGGGCTATTTCAAACCACACAATATGCTCGCTGTCTATGCCGTGATCAATATGTTGCTGTGCGCAGTGATCATGGTGTTCGGAGGCATGGTCGGAATATATGCCATGATTGTGGTGTCATTCTTTATGTCCATCATGTATCCCACACAGTTCTCGCTTGCAATACGCGACCTTGGGCAGGAGACCAAGAGCGGTTCGGCGTTTCTGGTGATGGCCGTTGTCGGCAACGCCTGTCTGCCGCAGCTCACCGCCTACATCATGACCTCCCATCCGTCCCACTACCAGATGGCTTATATCGTTTCGCTCATCTGCTTCGCAGTCTGCGCATTCTACGGCTTTAGAGGATATAAAATTAAGAATAAAGAAAACTAAATCATAGAACTATAAAAAACAATAAAAATGAAAGCAATAGAGATCACCAAACCAGGTGTTGTTAACGTCATAGAGATTGAGAAGCCTGCCTTGGCTCCCGAAGAGGTACTAGTGAAAATAGGTTATGTTGGATTTTGCGGATCCGACCAGAACACTTACCGCGGCCGCAATTTGATGGCTTTGTCACCAGTGATTCCTGGTCACGAAATCGGAGGAACAATAGCTGCCATAGGCTCTGAAGTTCCTGAGGGGCTCTTCAACGAAGGCACGAATGTGACGGTGAATCCCTACACGGCCTGTGGCAAGTGTCCTTCTTGCCGCAAGAGACGCCCCAACGCTTGTCAGCACAACGAGACCCTCGGTGTGCAGCGCAATGGAGCCATGACCGAATACATTGCCGTGCCCTGGGAGAAAATTATCCCTGCCGAAGGTCTCACCACCAAGGAGAGCGCCCTCATTGAACCGATGAGCGTGGGCTTCCATGCCGTGAACCGCGGATGGGTGACGGACATCGACACGGTCATGGTGATTGGTTGTGGCATGATTGGCGTCGGTGCCATCTTGCGTGCGTCCATGCGCGGTGCCACAGTCATAGCTGTTGACCTGGATGACGAGAAGCTGACCCTGGCCAAAGAACTCGGTGCTGCCTATGCCTTGAACTCGGGTAAAGCTGACTTCCACGACAAGCTCATGGAGATTACAAACGGCGACGGCCCCGATGTCGTCATTGAGGCTGTAGGTTCCGCACCCACTTATAACGTGGCAGTGAATGAGGTGTCCTTCTGCGGCCGTATGGTGTGCATTGGATATGCCAAGTCGGACATCTCTTTGCGCACCCAATTCTTCGTACAGAAAGAACTCGACATCCGCGGCTCGCGCAATGCCCTGCCTGAGGATTTCACCGCTGTGATCCGTTATCTGCTCAGAAAGACCTGCCCGGTGGACCGTCTCATCTCCGCCGTTGTTACCCCCGAAGAGGCTGGAGAAGCTATGAAGAAATGGTCGGATGCCCCTAGCAAAGTCTTCCGCATCCTCGTGAAATTTTGATAACCATTTAAATATTATGAACAAAGAAGAAGGATATCCGGTCAAGACCTACGACCGTCCTGTGAAACGCTATTGCAGGTGCATCGAAATCTCCGACAATCCAGAGCTGATCCGTCGCTATAGAGAAGTTCACAATAAGGAAAAGCACTGGAAGGAGATACGCGACGGCATCCGCCAAGTGGGTATTCTCGAAATGGAGATGTACATTGCCGGTTCGAAAGTCTTCATGATCATGGACACCGAGATTGATTTCGACTGGAAAAGGGACATGGCGCGACTTGCCACGCTCCCCCGTCAGGCAGAATGGGAAAATTTCGTTTCAGAGCTGCAGGGCTGCGACCCCAACGCCACCTCTGCTCAGAAGTGGACCCTCATGGATCGCATGTTCTATCTTTACGAAGACTGATGGTAGATCCCTTTAACGGACTCTTATCTTAGCTGAATAATTGAGGAGGAAAGTATATCAGAGGTAGCCTTTGGCTAAAATACTGTCAATAAACAAGATATCGATATTGTCCTATAACAAGTCGATAATTTAACATCCTTTTTCAATTATATTTTTCTAAATTTGCATTGTATAAAATATGATGGCTACATACTTGAGAAATTACTTAATCCTATAAAAACTTATAGCTTATGAAAACAAATATCCAAAAACTATTAATGATACCGTTGCTAGCGATTGCAGGTTGCTTGCAAGTTCAGGCACAGGACATGCCGCTAGTTACAGGGCCCTATGAGCCCACATGGCAGAGTCTGCAGAAATACGAGTGCCCGGAATGGTTCCGTGATGCCAAGTTCGGAATCTGGGCTCACTGGGGCCCGCAATGTGTGGAGGAGACGGGCGACTGGAACGCTCGCTCGATCTATCTTGAGGACTCATATCAATATAAGGAGCACATAAAGAACTACGGCCATCCTTCCGAATATGGTTTCAAGGATGTCCTTCCCGACTTCAAAGCCGAGAAATGGAATCCTGACTCACTGCTGAGATTCTATAAATCTGTAGGAGCAAGATATTTCTTTGCTCTCGGCAACCATCATGACAATTACGACCTTTGGGACAGTAAGTACCAGCCATGGAACTCGATGAACATCGGTCCGCACAAAGACATCCTCGCTGGCTGGGCAGCAGCTGCGAAAAAAGTAGGATTACCCTTCGGCGTAAGCCTGCATGCCGACCATGCTTGGATATGGTATGAGCCATCGCGCCGCTACGATCGCAGCGGTGACAAGATGGGCGTAAAATACGACGGGTGGCTTACGAAGGAAGACGGAAAAGGAAAATGGTGGGAAGGACTCGATCCGCAGGACCTCTATGCACAAGACCATCCCTTTAGTGAAGGCACGTGGGCCGATGGCATGATTCATCGCCAGTGGGCCTGGCAGAACGGAGCCTCGATACCATCTGAGAAGTTCCGTCAGAACTTCCTCAACCGAACGCTTGACGTGATAGACCGCTACAATCCGGACCTGCTCTATTTCGACGTGACGGTGGCTCCTTTTTATAATGTGGACAACACAGGTCAAAAGATAGCTTCGTCTTTCTATAACCACTCTCTGAAACAAAACCATGGCAAACAGCGCGCTGTGATGTTCGGCAAGATTCTCCCTGACTCGCTTAAAGGTGCCTTGACCTGGGACGTGGAGCGCGGAGCCCCTAATGAGCTCATTCCTCTGCCGTGGCAGACCTGCACGTGCATTGGCGGTTGGCATTACAACAAGCGTACCTACGAGAACAATGGATACAAGAGTGCGGCCCAGGTGGCTCGTATGCTTTTCGATGTGGTCAGCAAGAACGGCAATCTGCTCCTCAGCGTGCCACTCCGTGCTGACGGCACCTTCGATGAGAAGGAATATGCCATCCTGCTGGAGTTGCGCGACTGGATGCGCACCAACGGCGAGGCTATCTATGGTACCCGTCCTTGGAAGATCTTCGGTGAGGGTCCGATAGCAGAATCCAATATTGCCATCAATGCACAGGGCTTCAATGAGGGTTCCTATATGAATCCATCTTCGCAGGAGATCCGATTCACCCAAAAGGAACGTTATCTCTATGCCGCGGCCCTGAAATGGCCTGATGCTGAAAAACCGCAGACCATTATAATCAAGTCTCTAGGTAAAGGCTCCAAACAGTTTAAAGGGAATATTGGCCGGGTGGAACTGCTCGGATATGGCAAGGTTCCCTTCAGCCGCACTGCTGATGGACTTGTGATTACTCTCCCTTCCAAGCACAAGGACAAGATCGCCCCTGTGTTCAAAATAAAATAACCATCTTAAATTAAACCTATTATGAGTATTTTTTTATCGCCACAAAAGGCGATCAGGGCTCTTTTTGCCTTGATTCTCGCGAGCGTCACGCTAAGCCTGAGCGCTCAAACTACTGAAAAGCTAACGGGTAGCGTAGTGGACGAGAGTGGAGAACCGCTTATTGGTGTCACATTGATGATCAATGGTACTAAAAACGGCGGAATCACTGATGTAGACGGCAATTTCACTATGTCCGTACCCTCTCCTATTTCGGGTAAGATCCTGAATGTCTCTTATGTGGGCTATAAATCACAGTCAATCACGCTGAGATCGACTCAACCCTTGAAAATTGTTCTCAAGGAGGACGATCAAAGTCTGAACGAGGTGGTGGTCGTGGGTTATGGCACCCAGAAGAAAGTAAACCTCACCGGATCAGTTGCATCCGTCAGCGAGGCACAAATTGCCGACCGGCCCGTCACCAGTACGTCTCAGGCCATCGCCGGCCTGGTCACTGGTACAAGTGTCATCTCCAATTCCGGCCGCCCCGGTGCTGGTGCTTCCATCAAAATCCGTGGTACAGGAACCTTCTCCTCGGCTGGTAATTCGCCTCTGATTCTGATCGACGGACTTGCAGCCGGAAGCATCGATGATGTGGACCCTCAGGATATTCAGAGCATTTCGTTCCTTAAGGACGCTGCTTCGGCCTCTATCTATGGAAACCGTGCCGCCAATGGCGTGATTTTGGTTGAGACCAAGCGTGGCTCTGCTGGCAGGACGAGAGTAACCTACAGCGCCAATTTTGGATGGCAGAAGGCCGCCGACCTCCCTGAATTTTTGAACTCAGCTGACTATGCCACATATTATAACATGGCTATGCAGAATATGGGCCGTCAGCCAGCCTACTCCGATGAGCAGATTAAGAAATTCCGTGACGGTTCAGACCCTGACAATTATCCAAATGTGAATCACCTCAAATGGCTTCTCGAATCCGGAAGCGGTTTCCAGCAGCAGCACAATCTTGGTGTATCTGGTGGAAATGACCGCATCACCTATCACGCATCTGTCGGTTACCGCAAGCAGGCCGGTCTGACGGCCAAGACCTACAACGAGCGCATGACAGCCACTCTGTCTCTGCAGGCCCAAATCTCAAAAGCTGTAAAATTGGATATCAATCTCAACGGCTATCACAACAAATACGACGCCCCCCAGGGCTCCGGAAGTATCGACGAAATCATAGGATATGCCGTGCGTGAAGGACCTATTTTCGCCGGTGAGAAGAGCGACGGATCATTCGGTTATCAAGACGACTACAGCCCAGAGGCCTGGTTGAACAGCGAGTCATTTGTGAAAAACGTCTCCAACAATTTCTATGGTTCTGCCCTGCTGACATGGGATACACCGCTGAAGGGACTTTCCGTCAAGGGAAAAATGGGCGGTCAGTTCTACAACTACTATAATAAGAGTTTCGTGGCTGAGACCTATTTTGACGAGTCAAAGACTAAAGGCCCTACATCTCTTACCGTTTCATCAGGCAATACTACGTACACCGATATGGAGGCATATCTGAATTATGTCAACAAGTTCGGCCTAAATCAGATCAACGTACTGGCAGGTGCTTCCGTCGAGCAGACTGAGGTAAAGGACCTCACAGGCTCACGCAACACCTTCCCTAACAATAATTTGCACGAACTTGTGTCTGGCGACGCCATGACCGCATCCAGCAATTCATCTCTTAATGAGAGCGCCCTTGCTTCATTCTTCGGTCGTGTCAACTATAACTATGACGAGCGTTATCTTGCTGAGGTCAACATACGTTACGACGGTTCTTCAAGATTCTCATCCAAGAACAGATGGGGCGTGTTCCCTTCTATGTCAGTTGGATGGCGCATCTCCAATGAGAAATTCTTCCAGGAAAGCGCCCTGAGCAAATATTTCACCAATCTGAAGCTTCGTGCCTCTTATGGCGTGCTCGGTAACCAGAACATCGGTTATTATCCCTATCAAAACACCATCTGGTTTGGTTACGGCAACCCATTCGGCAATCCGGCAGTGGTGGTACCAGGTGCTGTTAGCGGCACCTACAATGATGAAGACATCACATGGGAGAAGACTCGTATCACAGACGTGGGACTTGATTTCTCCATGTTCGACAATCGCCTGAATGTTACGTTCGACTATTTCTATAAGCACACTTCCGACATTTTGTCTTCAGTTGAGGTTACAAGCTTAATCGGTATCGGCGTTGGTAATTCCAATGTAGGTGCTGTCAACAACAAAGGTATTGAGCTTAAAATCGACTGGAACGGCAAGATTGGAAAGGACTTCAAATACTCCATTAGCCCTAACTTCACCTACGTGAAGAACTCTGTGGACAAACTTTCTGACGGTGCCACAATGCAGATCAACTCCGGCCGTATCGTGGGTGAGCCTTTAGGAATTATCTGGGGCTACAAGACAGACGGACTGTTCGTAGACCAGGAAGAGATTGACAATGCGCCAGATCAGATTGTGGACAAATCCAGCATCAAGCCCGGCTACGTGAAATATGTAGACATTAGCGGCCCCGATGGTGTACCTGACGGAAAGGTAGATGCAGAGTACGACCGAACCATTCTGGGATCCACTACTCCGAAATATTATTATGGACTGACATTGACAGCAGCTTACAAAGGCTTCGATCTTTCAGTCCTGTTCCAGGGTGTTGGCGGCCATAAGCGTCTGATTGGCTCCTACATGGCCTATGCTTTCTATAATGGCGGACAAATCCAGAAATGGCAAGCTGATAACTGCTTCCGCCCCGATGCTCCTGACAAGAATGCGGAATATCCGCTGCTTGAGACTGTCAACATGAACAACCCCAACCTGCAGACTTCCGACTACTGGGTGCGCAACGCAAGTTTCCTCCGTATGAAGAATCTGACGCTCGGATATACGCTTCCGTCGCTGCTCACGCACAAATTGGGATGTCAATCTATCAGACTCTACGTCAGTGGACAGAATCTGTTCAACATCTCTAGTTTCTACAAGGGATGGGATCCTGAGAATGAAATCGGAACGGGCGATCACCCATCATATTATCCAATAGACCGTATTTGGTCATTCGGTATCAATATCAACATTTAATCTTTTAAAAGTATCTAAAGATGAAACTTAAATTAAATATTTTCGCGTCAATGGCCCTCATGATGGCGGGCTTGATGATTACCGGATGTAACGACTATCTGCAACGTGATCCTACACAAGAATCGTCCAATGAGACTTTCTGGAAAAGCGAAGCAGATGCGAAGCTGGCCTTGGTGGGTTGCTATCGTTTTTCATCCGGTTGGGACAATGACAACTTTGACTCTGCACAGGGCCTCCTCTATCTGGATTTTGCCGGAGGTGACGGTACTGAGAAAGAGAACTTCACTACCAATATGGCGAGTGTGAATACAACTGCCACAAATAGTAATATAGGAAGATACTGGACTCGTGCCTACGAGCATATCTTTGCTCACAACAATTTCTTGCTTCACATCAAGGATTGTCCAATGGACGAGCAGAAGAAAGAATCCTGGGCGGCCGAAATACGTACGCTCAGATGCTATTACTATTTCAACCTGGCATTCTATTTCCAGAATGTGCCGATGCCTCTGGAGCCTATGTCGGTGGACGAGGCAAACACGATAGAACAAACTCCACAGCAAGATGTTTATGACTTTGTTGAGTCGGAGCTGAAGGATGCCATCAACGTCTTGCCTGAATCGTATTCTGCTGCAGATTACGGGCGTGTCACCAAGGGATTTGCGCAGGGTCTGCTGGGACGTCTCTATCTTGCTGAGGGCAGGTATGCTGACGCAGCTACCGTCTACAAGTCTATCATTGATTCTCACGTTTACGAGCTCGACCGTACCCATGGCCTGGACAGCTACGAGAAACTGTTCCAGATTGGCGGTGAATACAGTAAAGAGAATATCATGGTGGCCATGTATGTGAAGGACAAATACACCAACGTTCATACTATTTACAAAAGCCCCGAATGTGTCGGCGGATGGCACCAGTTTGCCGTTTACAATGAGCTTGTGAAGGAATATTTCTGCAGCGATGGCAAGAGCATTGAGGAAAGTCCTCTTTACGATGAGAATGATCCATATAAGAATCGCGATATCCGTCTGTATGCTTCCATCTTCCTGCCTCCCTTGGGCACTTATCCCGGCACGACCTATAAGGGCAAAACTTACGATTGCTATGCAGGGCCTAATACGGCTGACTCTTATAACCGCTTCACTCTTTTTGATGGATATTGCCCCAAGAAAGGCCTTGACGAGAGTGTAGAGAATCTGTTCAATAGTTACATCTATACGAATCTCATGAGATACGCCGAGATTCTTCTCAGCTACGTAGAGGCTCTCAATGAGAGTAATCCTAGTGCCGTCACTCAGGATGTGCTGGATCTGACCATCAATGATGTACGTGACCGTGTAGGTCTTCCGGGACTGAAGGCAGGCATGAGCCAGGAAGAACTTCGTCAGGCCATTCGCAAAGAACGCCGCGTTGAGCTCGCCTTTGAAGGCCTTCATTACTTCGACGTGCTGCGGTGGGGTACAGCCAAGCAGGAACTCAACCATTACTTCACGGGTGTGAAACTGTCGGACAATCCTGCTGACCGCAACTATCGTGGAGAAGGCGCTACTGCATCTCCCGTCGACAAGGATGGATACTACCAGTTTGAGAACCGCTCCTGGGACGATCACAACCGTTATTGGCCTATTCCACAGAAGGATATGAACGTTAACCATAACCTCAAGCAGAATCCAGGCTATAATTAATGTTGATCCTTTCTAAAATAATCGAGTAGAAGGAAGACACTAATCAAAGGTGCGTTACTTCTACTCGATGATTTAAGCCAAAAAAGTAGCAAACCGGTTATAAATCGTGTGATACAATGTTCGCAGAATTTCAGATAGGTTAGGTTTTTATTATGTGATTCAGAAAATATTAATTTGTAACAATTAATTTGATAATACATCTTTAGAATGAGACGATTGACATTTATAATTGGTTTGCTGCTTTGTATCACGCTCGGCGTTCAAGCGAAAGGAAGAAATGTGAATGAGACTAAGTATGCAGGTTATCTGTTTGCTTATTTTGAGGGACGTGGCGAAGGCAGCCAACGGGAGCATCTGCGCTTTGCCGTAAGCACTGACGCCCGCAACTGGCACGCCCTCAACGGAAACCATCCCGTCATCTCCTCGGATAGCATCAGCGAAAGCGACGGCATACGTGACCCGCATATCATGCGCGGAGAGGACGGCTGCTTCTATATCGTGGCTACCGACATGAATACTTTCAAGAACGGATGGAAGGAAAATCCGGGAATCGTGTTGATGAAGTCGAGGGACCTCGTGAACTGGTCGCACTCTCAAATCAATCTGGGCAAGGACTGGCCCGCTTTTGCCGACGCCTACTGGGTGTGGGCTCCGCAGACCATCTACGACCGCAAGGCAGGTAAGTACATGATTTACTTCACGCTCCAGCGTACAGGCGACAACCGCAAGTCGCTCATCACCTATTATACGTATATGCCAACAAAGATTTCACTAGCTTTGAGAGTGAGCCCAAGAAGTTGTTCAGTGCTAAATACGGCAGCATAGACAATGACATCATCTACTACAACGGCACTTATCACCTCTTTTATGCTGGCAACACTAAAGACGCCAGCGGTAATGAGATAGAGAAAGGCATAGAATAGGTAAACGTCTTATTTTCCGCCTTGACGCCGGAACATAAAAATATTACCTTTGCGGCATCAACTTTAAAACAGAAAAGTTATGCCGAAAGAAAAAGTCAATTATCAGGAAGTCTACGATCTGTATCAGCTGTGCAGTGAGACTAAGGATCTGAAGGAGTTCTGCTCCGAGTATGGTGTCAACTATGACAAGTTTATGAACTGGCAGCGCCATCAGCTATGGGATGAGAAGCTCGGGAAGACCGTAGAGGTGAAGCAGCCTGATACCGCTCCCGTCCAAATAGTCGGCACACCAGGCAATCAGCCAACCATCAAGATACAGCCGGTAAAGCCTGCAGTTCCAGAGCCCATCAAATGGGTTAAGATCCAACTGACGAGTGGTGCCAACATCTTCCTAAGAAATACCAATGTGCTTGACCTGAGCGTGATGCTCAACAAACTGATAGGGACATGTTAGGACTGAGTGCGAATCTGAAATACTACCTGTTCAATGGTAACGTTGACATGCGCAAGGGTATCTTCCGCCTTTGTGAGCAGATACGGACCGAGCTGTCCATGGATCCAAGTGATACGACTATTGTCTACATGTTCATGTCGAAGTCACGTAAGATAGTAAAGCTCCTGCATTATGAGCGGGGTTTCTATGTTCTCTATGAAAAGCGTCCTGTTCAGGGAAAGTTCAAGAAGCCCATATTCGACGAAATATCCCGCAGCTACCAAATAAGCTGGTCGGACATGGCTTATCTCACTGAGAGCCTCGTAATCGACCGTATGCAGGTGAACAAAGCGGATGGCAATGGAATATAATTTATTGATACACAATAATTTATATGCTGAATCACTTGCATAATCCGGATATTTTTCGTACCTTTGTGGTATGGAAGATGAACGTGCATATGAGTTATTCATGTCTCAGATGGGCCTTCTCAAGGAAGCCAATGTCCATCTTCGCAAGCAGGTCGATGGCCTGCTTCGCGAACAGACTGCCTCCCGCAAACTGCAGGAGGAGCACGATCGTCAGTCTATGGAAACCATAAAGGAACTCACTAACAAGGTGTCTGAACTTAACCTTTCAATGCAGATGCTCCAGTCTACTGTTGACCATCAGAATCAGATCATCCAGGCAAAGGAGGAATATGTTCAGGCCTTGCTTCAGAAGATTGCCAATCTGGAGAACGAAGTGAAGGATGGCCGCAAGCATCGCTTCGCACGTACTTCGGAACAGCAGAGGCTTCTTAACCCTAATATCCGCACCACAATAGTCTCTAATATCTTATAACGTCCTGAGCAACAAA
>R21__coassemble_1554_pt1 | contig 15189 bp, 16 predicted proteins | sample R21__metabat2_high_PE_018 | metagenome-assembled genome bin R21
CAATATATATTGTATATAATATGTTGATTATCAGCAGAGATACAATAGCTACACAATTCGAGGACAATTTAGTTCGTGCGGATTCTTGAAGGCGATGTTATCTTTGTGTATGCAGTTCATGACATTGATGTTTATACGGGCTCGTGAATATGCGATGAGCATGGTAGGACTCCGGAATAATGCCATTTGTAAGGTATAGTGAGATGGATGTCTTCGTTTTCGGGCCTGATGGAGGGAAAAACTGGGGGCCAGAAAGTCCGAGAGGAGGTCTCCAAAACGTTAATAAAACAAAACATAATTCTATAACCCCGCTGAATATCAGCCATTTGAGGTGCTTCGTCCACGGACGCTTATTGGACAGAAATAGGCAAAAATCAGCTTTATTGCTGATAAAACAACATTGATTATCAACGAGTTATGAGAGGTGGTAGTTCACCTTTGTATCCCTCTCTCTCCGCTGAAAAGACTTTACAAAATAAGTGAGTCAACTCACAAAATTAGCTAAGTGCCGTAAAATCAACGATTTGCGGCACTTTTTTCGTGTCTTGCTTTTCGTAGTGACCACTTAAAAAACCTCTGAATGGTCTCGAAATGGTCATATTTCGGCTACACATACGGTACACGAAAACGCAAAAATCAAAAAGTGTAGCCAAAGACCCGATACAGACCCTCTACAGACCCGACACAGACCCCATAGAAACCATTGTCAATCAGTCGATTATGTTTAACTTTGCAGCCGATGAATTTCTCGGTGAGCGAAATTATAACTTCGGTTTTGTGTAGCCAAACGGCTTCAAACCGGGTTGTATTCGACCGGGAGCATTGTTGCACTAAATTTATGTAAAGCGTATGAGACGTATCTTTAAGGTTAGTTTCTACATTCGTGGAAATCATGTGAACAAGGATGGCACATGTGCCGTCATGATCTGGCTCTCTCTGGACGGTGAGCGCATCTCAGCAGGAACGACAGGGATCAGTATCAAACCGGAGCTGTGGGATGGTCAGCGTCAACAACTCAAAGGTCGTAACACAGAGGTGGTACAGACCAATAAGAAGCTTGGCGGAATCCGTGATGAGCTTTTGGCTATCGCTGAGAAACTGGAATTCGAGGGAACACTTGCACTTGACCGTGTAAAGGCAGTCTTCCTGGGAGTGGACGAAGAGTATGACACCATTGGAAAGCTCTTGGATAAGTACATCAAGAATGTAAAGGAGCAGGTGGGCGTGTGTCTGAGCAAAACTTCCCTAAGCAAATACGAGCTGTGCAAGAAGCGCTTCACGCAGATGCTTGAGAAGAAGTATCACTGCAAGGACATGTCCCTCAAGGAAATTAACCCCGTCGTGGTCCAGGACTACAAGAACTTTCTGATGACGGATGTCAACATGTGTAACAACACAGCCGTGAAGACCATGAAGACCTTCCGTACCGTAATCTTGCATGGCATCAAATTAGGTGTTATCCACAAGGACCCCTTCGTGGGCGTTCACTTCCACATGGAAAAGGTGGACCGTGGCTTCCTCACGGACGAAGAGATTTCCGCCATTATGACCAAGCACTTCGACCTTCCGCGTCTAGAGCTTGTACGCGACCTGTTCATCTTCTCCTGCTTCACAGGTCTCGCCTACATCGACGTCAAGGCTCTCACATACGATAAAATCATGAGACTTGCTGATGTGGACTGGATCATATCCAAGCGTGTCAAGACCGTGACCCCCATCAACGTCGTGCTTTCTGATGGTGCAAAGCGCATCATTGAGAAGTACAAGGACTACCCCAAGAAGAAAAAGGGACATGTGTTCCCTGTATTCTCTAATCAGAAGATCAATCAGTATCTGAAGGAGATTGCTACAGCCTGTGGCATCGACAAGGAGCTGACCTTCCACATGGCCCGCCATACCTTTGCTACACTGACGCTGAGCAAGGGTGTGCCCATTGAGAGCGTTTCCCGTATGCTCGGTCACACGAACATTCGGACCACTCAAATCTACGCGAAAATTACAAACAAAAAGATAGAGCATGATATGGCTATGTTCTTTAATAACAAGACTATACGAGACTTTGATAAGGAGTCTATAAATATGACATCAAAGGATGTCGATGAGCCCAAGGCCAATGGTAAGAAGAAAGATGCTGAGCGGTCTACGGCCAGAGCTTGACATCTTCTCGTCTGACGTTCGTCCTTTAGGATAAATAAAAGACTCTTGAAGTGGTTGCTGCTTCAAGGGCCTTTTTTATAGATGTAGTAACCAACGACTTGAAATGCGTAACAAAAAAAGTTGACATTTCATGTATTCAAAGTGTAGCCAGAGTGTGGCCGTAGTGTAGCCAAGACTGCAACATAGAATATATAAATTATGGTAGACTGTGTAGCTTTTTGTCAATTTTATTTTCTAACCAGGTTGCCAGAATAAGCAAAAAGATTAGTGTAGCCAAAATGTAGCCGACGTATTTTTAGTGTGTAGCCGACGTATTTCTTTTTCTATTCCTAACCAGGTTGCTGGTATAAGCAAAGGATTAGTGTAGCCAAAATGTAGCCGAGGCATTTTTAATGTGTAGCCGAAGTAAAGTTTGCAAACGTTGCTTATCTAATATAAGTATGATTTTATCAATCAGTTACACACTTTTAAAGATTAATGAACCTTGGTACACGGACGTTTTATTCTCATATGAGATGGTTCTTGCCAGCCAGTTGTCTAACGATAATGTTCTATGGATTGTGTGCCGTCAATGCAGACGAAGCACGGCAAACCGGCGCAGCCGCTTGCCGACAGCGAAGGCGAAATGAACAGGCACTTAATCCAAAGAACAAAAGAGCAAAACCTCTCTCCCCTGCCGCCGGATGTCCCAGTCCGGCGGTTAAAGCGGTGCCTTAGAAGGCATGGCTTTAAGGGTTCATTGTCTATCCTGCATGAAATGGATTTCCCCAAAAACTACCAACACAAAGCCTTTTAACTTCAATTATTTCCTTTCTGAAACGAAAATATGGAATAAAATGACTAAATTTGTGGCCATAACTTACAATCACGCCATTATGAGATATGACGAAATAGAGAAAAAGCCATACCACTTCACGTTGGAGCGTATAGCCCCCGACAACGAGAACGTGCCCGAAGCCGTTATCCCCGAGGACAAATGCCTCTTCTTCCAGCCGGAGGAAATGCTTGAGCTTCGCAATTTCTACAAACGGGAAGGCCGCGACGCGCCTTTCGAGTCTTTGCAGGACTATGCCCCTGACTCCTATGATGAAGACTGGTGGGCACTACTTGATTATCTCTACAGCTGCACATCCATTGACATGATAGTGGCGGAAACGGCAGCCGCCCCCGCCCCTGTGATAAACAGAGACGCATTGGTTGCCCGTCTGTTGCATGAACTTCCCTACAGTCTTGATGACTATGACATCATTGCCCCGCAAGAGCTCATTGACGATGTTCTTGACGACAATTTTACGAACTGGGTCGAGATTAGGAACAGAATAGACTTAGATAATGCCCTCGCCGATGCCGACTTTTATGAATTTGAAGGCAAATAGTCGTGCAGCACTGGTGTGAGGCTATTAAGATTGGCTGCCCTCTTTGTAAAGTATATCCGCGAACTGCTGATGCCGCTGATACCACACACCGGCAAAGGAACAGACGGGCAGGACACGGAGCCCCTTGTTGATGGCATAGTCATTGGCTGCACTGACAAGCAGGCTCCCTACACCCATCCCCTCCTTGTAGGCATACGTGTGGTCTATCCTCATGACATTTCCCTCATAGGAGAACTCCAGACGGCCGACAAGCTCGTCCCCATTATAGGCCAGCACCTTGCCGCCCGTGTTCGTAGTTTCTATTTTCATTTCCATAATTGTTGCAAAGTTACGATATTTATCTGATAAAACGACTCTTGTATGTTGTTCTGTTTGATGGGTTCTCATTGTGATACTCCCATCAGTTGCGAAGTCCCTCTACAGCTCTGCTTCGTGTCTGACGACCAAAGAAGGAAGACGCGAAGTGGAGCAAGTAGGGATAGTGTGCAAGGTGGGTGGCGGAAGAAATGTCGAAGTGCAACTGAGAAGCTTCTTCCGCTACTTGCCTTGCGCACTGATTACCTTCTCACTGGGCTATGCCTCACCAAGCTCAGCTCCTAATTGCACCGCAAATGGCTTCGCATGGCCATTCAGATTCCAGTTCTTTCCATCGGCCAACGTGACCTTCTTTCCATTGTCAAATTTGGCAACGACAAAATCCTTGTTGAACTCGATATAAGCCTGCGTCAGTTCGTTGTAGCCTGGATGCGGATAGATGACAGGCCGTATCTTCTTCAGAAATCTTACTTGCTCACCAGCAAGCTGGTCCATCATCCTCAGGTAGTCTATGAACTGCTGCAGAGACGTTACACTGTCCTCCTCAAAGGCCATCGAGAGAATGTCAAACTCTCCGAAGTCTCTGACTTGTATGCTGTATCCACTCTGCCGCAGCACCTCCTGTCCGTATGCGTTGATGAACATCCAGCTCGCCGGGCCGGTGGTAGCATCGACATGTCCCGTCTGCCAGCCGAAGACCTCAAAGAGCCGGTCCGCGTCCTGCCCGATGGCCGCCCAGCGCTTTACCTTCCCCTTTCCACACGGGAAGACCACGATATGCACGTCCTCCTCACGCTTTGTAGCCTTGAGCAGGATGTCCACGAGATCACTGTTCCATTTCTCCGCCTCCGTCCACTTCTCGGGATTGAAGCTCAGCTTCCATCTGATGAAGACATCGAGGACCTTGTCGTTGGCACCCTCCGCATAGTCGTCGAGGACAGCCAGCATGTTGTCATCGTGTGAGTAGCGTGCCATGTCCGTGAACGACAGACCGTAGTCCTTCAGCAGCTTCCGCCACTGCTTGAACTCCTCCACGCTCTTCACCGAGAGCAAGGCATCGTAAGCCTTCTTCAGCTCCTTGTAGTCGAACCGCTGCGGATTCTCGTCGTAGTAGTCCAAAATCTCGATGAACTGCTTTCTGAGCAGGTTCACCCACGTCATGTTAAGTGTTTCCATAGTAGTGTTAGATGTTTGATGGTTTGTTACATTCATAATCACAGACAGTTAACAGTTACGGTATCGGCAGCTCAAATGATTTGTACACCTGCTTGCCCTCCTTGTCGATGAAGCACCACCGCTCTGAGCGGTACGGCAGTCCGGCGGCATCCACGCACTGGTAGTCTATTCTGACCTTCCATCCGCTGAACTCCCCCTTCTTGTCGCCCTTCATGATGAGCGAGCGGATATCCGCCATGCTGCGCATCTGACGCTCCGCAAGACTGACGACATAATGGTCCTCCGGATTGAAGCGGCTCATGTTGCCCGTCCGCTTCATGATCGTGTCCGTCACCACCTTCATCGTCCTCAGCATCCCCTTCACCTCGTCTTTGGTGAAGTAGCCCGTGCCGAAGGCCGAGTCCGGTTCCGACACCGCCAGCACCTTCAGCTGCTTGGGATAGTCCACACTCAGCTCCAGGTTCTCCCTGGCCAGCTGCTTCATCTTCTCCTTAGAGTTGCCGCACGACACCATCAGTGCAGCACCCATCATCAAAAACAGAAATTTCTTCATGGCAGCAGCGTTTATCGTCCGTACTTAAAGTTGTAGTTGGTCACGTTGCCGAAGGCCTTGAACTTCACCTTCTTCGATGGCGGAGCGATGAACGCCTCCCCCGTCTGCGGATTGCGGCATACGCGCTCCCCTCGTCGCTGAATGTAGAACTTCCCGAAGTCCGGGATAAGGACCACCCCGTCCTCATGGAGAATGTCCGACACAGCGCAGAGAAAGGCATCCACAGCCTTCTCCACGTCCTTGACAGAAAGCCCCGACTCAAAAGCCGCCTTTCTCAGCAGTTTCTTCTTGTTCATAGTACTCATGGTTAATGGTTTGAATGATTGATAATCAGTTGTTGAATAGACAGTTGACATGGTTTAGTTAAACTTATTGTAATCCGCTACGATACGCTTGCGGTCATCAGACAACCGCAGGTAAGCCTTCGACAGCGAGCCCCGCTCATCCGTCAGCGTCACCTCATTCTTGGTCACGCCATACTCCAGCAGCTCCCTCAGCTCATCAAGCGTCACCTCATGCCCGCGGATATGCCGCCACAGCATGAAATGGTACGGCTCCCCGAGCTTCTCATGACTGGAGCAGTTGAACGCCATCGGACTCACCAACACGTCCTCACCGCACACCGGGCACTTCCCCACTACTGTCGACAGCGACATGCCATAGACCTCACTCTCCACCAGCACCGCCGAGAAGATACGTCCCTGCGAGTTGAAGCAGCCGTCGAGCACCATCGGATGCCCGTCGAGAAACGCCTCAATCTCATGCGGCATGATGAAGCGGTGGTTGAGGATACCGTTGCAGTGCCACTTGCATGTGCCGCCCTTGTCAAGACAATGCTCGCAGAAGTACCCCTTGGAGGTAATTCTGATGCGACCGCCACAGTGCGGACAACGGTGCTCCAAGTACCTGCCCTCCGGCACGACCACCATCTTGCCGTCCTGCAGCTCGATGTGTGCCATGTATTGTTTTCCCTTTCTGTCCTTGAACGTCAGCACACGGCTTTTTCCCGTGTCCTCCAACTCCTTTCTTACAGCGTCCGTAATCTGAACGCCACGGATTGACTTCTTGTTTTCCATAGTTGATTGTAAATAGTTGATAGTTAATAGTTAATGGTAAAATGTTGATTAAACCGTTGATAATAATTCTTTGATACTTAACGGATTGCGTATGTAGACCTAAAGATGTTTATAGCCGCAGACAGAGTCCGGACCAAAACGACCTAAAGATACTTCCAGTCCATGATAAGCCCGTCCACGACGGCCTTTCCCGACATCACCGTCGCCCATCCGTCCGGGTCAAGCCCGAACCATAGGTCATTCCACGATCAGGGTTCAGCTGGTCGGGATCGAGGGCAGCAAAATGTCAAGCCCGAACCATAGGTCATTCCACGATAGCGTCCGGATCTGCCAGGCTAAAAGCCACAAGTCCGTGTTGATGCTCTCCAGCCGCGTGACAATCTCGTTGGCCACATAGTACCGCTCCGCCGAGTTCAGCAGGTTGACCTTTTGCTTCTCCGTCTTTCCGGCGCTGTTGGTAACATTGTACGAGCCGCTTGTCACCAGCTGCTTCATGAATGGATAGAGCGAGAGCATCTGCGCCGAGGCATCGACAAGCTCCTCCGAGACCATCACCGCAATGGCAGTACCCTTCAGATTGCCCGGCACCGACTTACGCAGCAACGCCATGTTCTTCGGTATCTCCATGCCCACGAGCTCCGCCGCGCGTTTGATCTGATAGATGTTCTGCATCGCACCCTGCGCATTCTGCAGGTAGCCCAGCATCTTGTCCTCCAAGTGGTGCATGCGCTCCATTGCGAGGGTGACAGTCGCCTCCGAAGCGATGATAGCCTGCTGAGTCTTCTCACGCTTCTTGAAGAGCTTCTTCAGTATTTCCGTCTGTGTGGCCACCGCCCCTGTCAGGGCCGGGTCTGTCTGCTGTGCGAAGCCGCAGACTGAGCAGGACATGACCAAAATCAGACAAAAGATTTTTCTTTTCATGATTCTTCGGTTGTTATGGCCACGGACATCCCTTACGGTACGGACTTGAAAAGTTGGTGCCGGAAGGATGTACCGTGGCCTCGTTCATACTCTCCCATATACATTGATACGGGACTTCACATCTTAAAACCGCTCTTACATTCGTTCCGCTCCCTGAGCTCCGTCCTTATCCTCGCGAGATTCTCATCCCTTTGGAACTTCGTCTTGAGCTGCAGGGCCTCCAGAGGCATTCCCCGGACGACATCATTCCAGTCCTTGTAGTTCACCGGCGGCTTCATCACCTCAATGCGGTCAGAGAGCCTGACGTGCTTACCGAGTTCCTCCACCGAAGCCTTACCCACCGGCATGTCGAAGGACTTCTCCTCCATTTCCAGTCTGAGGTTGTCACCCATCTGAATGACGCTGAGCCTCTTGCCGTCAAGAAGAGCCGCCATCCGCATGCCGTAGATACGCCCCGGCAAGTCGTTGTCGAAACAGTCCACCGCCTTGGCCATGCAGTAGTGGCTCATCAGTCCCGACACCTGCCCGTTGGACAGCGCGCCGCCCACCGAGACGAATGCCGAGTGCGGAAGGTCCATCTTCGCACGGTTGGCCTGATAGAACGCCATCGCGTCAAAAGCAGACTCACAGAAGTAGACATGCCGTACCATCTGCGGATTGTTCAGTGCCGAGTGGATGCCCGCCGTCCACACCGCCGTCGTAGAGTTCGTCCCGGCAGCCTTGCCCTTGAAACCTCGGTCGCCCCGCAGCTCATAGCCTGCCAGATCAGAGCTGAATCCCGGCTCACGGTAAGGAAAGCCTATCATCGGCAGACCATTCTTGTTCTTCTGATCCGTGACGACGGCAATGTGCCTCTCGAAGAGCCGCACCGTCTCAGGGCTCAGCCCACGATTCTCAAAGATTCCCATGGCATAGTCCATGTTGCCTTGCAGCGACTGCGCCGTATAACGTTTTGGATTGAACACCGGATTAAGACTTCCCAGTCCACCGGCATAGCCACGGTCATGGTTATCAATGATGGGCATGTTGGCAAAGTCCGCCATCACCTTACCGATGACCTCCCACTGGTTCCGCCCGAACTTGTTGAAGCGGTTCAGGTTCTCACCGATGAAGTCCACCACGTCGCCCCGTTTCCCGGTGTTTCGGTGGAAGTACCTCTGCCGGTCCTTCTCCTGCGGATGCGAGATGACGATGGTGTCAAGCTTCTCACCCCTTCCGTCGGGCAGGATCAGCTCTATGTACCGTCCCACGCCCGCCTGCCTATTGAGCTTGTAGCCGAGCGAGAACGCCACGTCGTCGATGCCCACCCTCGGCTTCATTTCCTGAAAAGATACGTAAGACATAGCATAAGTAGTTAGAAGTTAGAAACAATGATCGACTTATAGTAAATGTTACCGAATTCTGCAAAATACCCACATTTTCAGTGACTTATTCACAGACACTGCAACCTATTCACAACTTAAGCCCTTTATTTTCCTTGTTCTGCTGCTTCTGCTCACGTATCTCACGCACCTCCCCAACGAACTTCCTCGCCACCGTATCGTGCAGCATCTGATCCTTCAGCGCCCCCACCGGCATCATCTCATATCTGATACCCGTAATCTTGCTGATGGGCTTCATGCCGAGGTCCTGCCCCTCGAAGGTCGCACGCACCGCATAGCCCCCGTCCATGCGCTTGAAGATGGACGCACTGTCGAACTTCGCCGAGAGCGCTATGTCATGCGGTTGCTGCCACTCCTTCTTGGCAGCTTCAACCCCCTTGTCAAGTCCCACCTTACGCTGGTTCTCTGTAAGGATGGGCGTCTCACCGAGGGTAATCTTCTGCTCGTCAATCTTCTCAAGGATCATCTTCGAAGCCTTGTTCACGTCCGCCATGACCGATACGATGAACTTCGGTTCCTCTCTTAGCGCGTTGATCCATCCGTCCATATAGGCCGCGTTGTTGTTGAGAATACGTTTGTCAAAGCCCAGTGCATTGCCCACCATGGCAGCCGTGAGCTCCGCCACCAGCTCCTCCTTGGCATACTTCTCGTCCCCGAACTTCGCCCCCTTGTCACGGTTCAGCCGGTTGGGGGTGCCCGTGGAGTGCGTCATCTCATGGAGTGCCGAAGAATAGTACTCCATGCCGTCCTTGAAAATCTCCTCCGCGTTCTTGCCGATGTTGAACTGCTCCTTCTTCGGAACAATGACAATGTCACGTGCCGGAGAGTAGAACGCCCCGTCCACAATCCTGTCCGTCTGCACACGGCATATCCACTCCTGCCGCTCGAACATCCGGTCGAGAGCCCGGTTCTCGTACATGCCCTGCGTATCACGCAACTGCGGGCCTTTGAAGCGGTCCACGATGGCATCATACTTCTCCTTGTTGACCTCCTCAAGATTTGTCTGATCCACGTTGAACACAGAGAAGGCACGGAGGAACGGACGTACCTCGCACTTTTTCTGCTCACCACGGCTCATCTGTCTGTAGTCAGCCTCGGATACACGTTTGCCCCGGTCGTCCTTGATATTGAGGTCCCAGTAGATGACCGGCATCGACTGCGACCCCTTCTTGATACGTATGTTCTCTTTCTGCGCCTGCATGAAGGTAAGGTACACCGGCGTGCGGTAAGCGTTCATCGCCGTGTCCATCTGCAGGAAAAAAGAGTTCGAGCCAGAGTAGTTTCGTCCGCTGAGGTTCTGCGGCATGCCGAGCATCGTGCCCTTGCCGTTCGTCCATCCCTGCCGCCAGTCGGAGGCCTTCATCGCCTTCATGCGGTCGATCATAGCGGAGCAAAATCTCTCGATGGCCCTATCTCCACTGCTCTTGTAATCCTGCCCGTTCCTGGACTTGGAATCTTTGTTTTCCATAGTGTCAGTAGCTAAATAGTTAGGTTACAGCCCCCACAGTCCGATGGCACAGCCTTCGGACTGCGGAAGGCATAAGTTTATGCTTTTCAAGGTAATACTACGGATATGCTACACGATAGCTTCAGCGAAAGCGTCCGCAAACTCGTTGCCGTCGTCATAGATACGGCTCTCTGTCTCTTCGAGGTAGAGCTCTGCGTTATTGTCGTCGGGCTCCACACCGTGGTCGTCACACCACTGGAGGTAAGCCGTACCATGGTCACTGCGCAGTGCGAGCTCGCACCATCCTATCTTGCCGTCCTGCTTGAGTTGAATGAGTTCTTCGATTGTATTGTTCTTCATAGTTGTAACGTGTTAATGATTGATGATTGGAATAGTTGATAGCTAAAATGTAAGCTGTGATGGATGAGAGACAACTCATATTTATATCAGAGCTGAGTTCTGGCACTAACGTTTGAACGACTGCTTGGCACTGACCTTCTCGCTCATCTCCTTGATTTCAGTGTTGAGATAGCGTGCGGCCAGCTGCTCCTTCGTTGCCGTCTTTGACGTGAAAAGCGCCTGCTTGTCGTGCCATGAGAGTACCGCCTTGCTTGTCATTCTGTCGTCTGCAAGCTTTGCCGACACCGTCCAGTCGCCCTGCTGACTCTTGGCGATGCGTACCTCCTTGACACCCTCCTCCAGCTTGAACTGGTTGTAGAACGAAGCAAGGTGCAGCTGTTCCCCGAAGTTCTTCTCCACGAGCTTAGAAGGCGTTGTCACGCGGTCGAAGTAAGCGTTCAGGTCCTCCTTTGACATCGTGCGAGACATCTTCTGCTCGCCCACCTGCGTGTAGAGCTTGTACTTGCCCACGTCCTGACGGTGCTCGTCGTGTTCCTTATAGACCACCATCTTGTCGATGACGCGTCCGTCGGAAAGCTTGTTGTCAGCCTTGTACTCCTCTGGCGTGACCTTCTTGGCCAACTTCGAGGGATAGTAAGTCTGCATCAATGACTCTACTGTGGTTGAACGCTCCTGGTACGCCTTGACATCCTCCGGCTTCATGAGCTGCGGGCGGAGTTGCTGTCCGTCGAGACGTGCGGTAAAGTACCACTTGTTAGGATCCTGGTTGCTTTGGAAGGCGTGTCCGTGGGAAACTTTCTCACCGTTGACCGTCACCATCTGCGGCTCTCGCGGCTTGTGAACCTTTTGGTCAGCGGACTGTTCCACGGTCTTTTTGGTCTCAGCCTTGTCAACCTTGGCAGTCTCAGTTTTTTTTGCCTCGTTCTCAGTCTTCTCAACCTTGGCTTCCTTAGCCTTGGTTTTCTTTTTCTCTGTTTTCTTTTCCATAGCATCTGTTTGGTTTTGGTTCTTGTCTTGTTTCTGGTTTATTGCAGGCATATCGGCTATGGCGACCCGATAGCCCGCGCGAATGAGTTTTGGCAGGTAGACGTCGAGAGCGTGATGCGGAAACTCCGCTATCAGCTCCCCGTCCTTCTTGAACTTCGGCTTCTGTGCTGGGATGCGCAGCGTGTCCGACAATTTCTGTGCATCTTCATTCAGTGATCGGTAGAAATCACCGTTGCGCATAAGGATTAGCGCGTCGGGATGCTTGCTCTTAAGCCGCTGGTACACCACTAACGGTGTGTCCGTCTTGTTCTTTACCTGCTTCTTCGTAGAGTCAGCAGATTGCTTCTTGTCAGAAGACCGTTCTTGCATCTTCTTTTCCATGTTAGTAGGAATTTGGTTAAACTGAAAGTTCTTGTTTGTCAGATGGTTTTTTGTATGTCCGAGGACAGCGAGCATCGTGTTCGGATGTCCTACAGCCTTGATGGCGGCCCCTGCAGTATAGCCGGTGTCCAGCACATTGTCTATGACGATTGGCGTGAACTGCTCCGGCACTTGTCTGTACAGATTGAGTTTCAGGTATATGCCCTCCGGCTTAAGGTCATTCTTCTTTGCGTAGTGCAGTGGCATGTGCGGGCGGCAGGAAAGGATGTCCCAAGTCGGGATGCCCGTCCTTCGGGAAATCTCATTGGCGAGCGTCTTTGTATATACCGCCCTCCCGTGGTGGTTCGGGATAGGCACCAGCACACAGTTGCGTCCTGCCGCCATCCCCCTTATCCCGTCCGCCATCATATCCGCAGCCCTGCAGATACTCGCGTAGTCACCGTCCTTGAGTCCGTGCGCCAGTTGACGCACCTTTGGGTATGGAGCTACGGAGGTGAACGCACATTCTTGTTTGTTTGACATAGTGAATTAAGTCTAATAAGGTATTAGTAGAATAGATTCCCAGGACATCGGGCTCAGAGTGAAAGACCTCTCTTCTTGTCCTCTTTCCTGTCTGTCTTTTCCCTCTCGGTCAGCCGGACGCTCTCCTCGTGGCGAAGTCTGTCAACAACCTGCTTATACTCCCAGCGGTTCTCATCGGTCTGCACATAGCCCATGTAGCCCTCGTTGGCATCATCATATCGGATAGCCTGCTGACGCTTCCATTCCTCCATGTCTCCATTCATAACCTTGAAGCCCACGGGCTCACGGAGGTCAACGCCCACGACGACCTTCTGGTCACCCACCTCAAGCTCCACCGGCTTGCCCGAGGCGAGAGCTTCCTTTTGGCCAATTCCGAGTCCGATGTCCTTGATTTTGTCAACTTCCCGAAGTTTTTCCTCAAATTTAACAGTTGCCACATCACGGTACATCAGGGAATTGGTCTCCTTGTCCAACTGTACGTAACGCATCTTGCGCTTGCCGTCCTCCTGAAACTCCTTCTGTATGACACTGCCCTTGCGTACGCGTTCCTGTTCGGTGTCGTTCAGCTTTTGGTTGTTGTCAAGATCACGATGTATCTGATACGTAAGCAGTTGCAGCTTTCCGTGCTTGTCATAAGCAAGCTGAATTTTCATTGGAATGGACACCGCAGAGTTGTCGCCTACGGGTACGTTGACACGCATGAGCGGCGAGAGCTCACCGCTCAAGATAGAGTCACGCAAGTCTTTTGGCATGCGCATAAGATCCTTAGGATAGATGCCGATTTTGGCAAATTTGTCGAATGGTACTGGTTCTGTTTTCATAGTTGATGGTTTGGTTATTCAGTTGATTTATACTAATTTTGTGGTGAAAACATATCAAACTTAACACACTACTACCATGAAACACACACTGACGTGCGCTGTGGTCCTTATGTTCTCGATGAATGAATTGGAATCACCGGCACAGTTTTACACTGTTGAGAAAGTCGGTCCGGCTGCCGACACGTTATCCATTTCCACGGACCCTTACGTCCGTGACGTACTCCACGAAACAAAGTCAAATCCCAAGGTCGAGACTGAGACCAAGAAAAAGTCCGCCTTCGGTCTGCTTGTGCCTTCGTTTCTGACCGCAAAGTTAGGAAACAAACCGCCAACTTCCAACACCGGCCAAGGAAAAGTGCAAGAAAAAGGCGAAAAAAGTTTGGAGAAATTTTCCAAGAAGGTTGCAAAACAGCCCGTTTTACCCTTTCTCAGCGCCTCTGACAGCATGCTTTTAAGCATCCTTGAAAAACGGCTAAATATCTGTATGCCACTTGATTACTTAACCGTTACCTCGCCTTACGGCTACCGCCTTGACCCCTTCACCAAGTGCCGGAAGTTCCATGACGGCATAGATGCCATTGGTGTAAACGGATTTACCTATAGCATGCTCCCGGGCAGGGTAGCTGCCGTACACCATGGCAACACCGGCTACGGCAACTATGTCATCATCGATTATGGCAACCTCCGCTGTCTCTATGGTCACCTCGGTGAGATCTACGCAAAGGAGGGAACGATGTTACAAGCGGGCACGGTTATCGGAATCGTGGGCTCCACTGGCCGTTCCACCGGCCCGCACCTACATTTGCAGCTGCAACGATTGTCAACCAACAATGTGTGGACGAGCGTTGACCCACTGCCATTCATCCATTCGCTGAACCAGCAAGTGGAGTCCTTCAATGAGCGTCTTGCGGAAATTACCGGTAAGGACTCTCCTATATATAATAATGTGGAACCGAACAGCAAGGAACTGACCATTGAGAACCTTTACGCCGCCTTAAAGAGACACGGCATCAAATATCCTAAGATTGTCCTTGCCCAGGCCATCCTTGAAACAGGACGCTTCCGTTCCCGTGTCTGCAACGAGCATAACAATCTCTTCGGACTCAGGCACTCAAAGGGCTACTATAGCTTCAGTAACTGGGAGGAAAGTGTTATAGCCTATAGGGACAAAGTGCAGTACAAACATCGTGACGGAGAAGGCTACTACTCTTTCCTTAAACGTATTGGTTATGCCAGTGCCCCTGACTATATAAATAAGGTAAGGGAGATTGCCAGCCAGTTATAGAATGACATGATAGTAAAATCTAATCCCGGCAAAGGAACCTATCTTTTCTTCTTCCTGTATTTCTCTTTGACTATCGAGTAAGAATTTGAGATAAGTTCCTTTGCTGTATCATCCGGTACACCACTTAAACGCATTCCAAGCCAATACTTGTTGTTCATGTGTGAAGCTTTGCCGGCCCATTCACAATGCTCCCGTAAATCAACTATTCGCTCCGGCTGGCACTTTATGTTAACAATGTCGCTGTCATCCAAGTCGACCATAGCAAACATATGATTGCAGACATAAAACACCAGCACACTCTCGCCTCCTTTAATCTTGGCGAAAGGAAACTTTTCCTCGACGGTCTCCAACGACAGACAATAAGTTCGCAATTCTTCTATATTCATTTGAAATAAGTTTAAATGGAAAATGATAACATCGGTTTCCTTTT
>R21__coassemble_1606_pt1 | contig 14904 bp, 10 predicted proteins | sample R21__metabat2_high_PE_018 | metagenome-assembled genome bin R21
GTCCGAAAGGATTGCCCACGGCGATGACCCATTCACCCACTTTGAGGTTGTCGGAGTTGCCGATTGGCAGGGTAGGCAGGTTCTTGCCGTCAATCTTGATCAGGGCAAGGTCGGTAGTAGGATCAGTTCCGATGATGCGTGCGTTGAACTCTCTGTTGTCTTCGAGAGTGACAGTCAGCTCGTCAGCACCGTTGACGACATGGTTGTTGGTGACGATATATCCGTCGGGGCTGATGATAACTCCTGATCCAGCGGCCTCCTGCTTAGGAGTTCTGATCTGTCGCTTTTGCACACCGCCATTACCTCCATTAGGATTACCGAAGAATCCGAAAGGATCGAAGAAGTCAGAGAAAGGATCACTCTGCACCTCTACGGTTTTTGTCTTGGAGTTTTGAACGTACTTTATATAGACGACGGCAGGCAGAGCCTTTTCGGCAGCATAGGTCAAATCAACCGGTTGTCCTGCCACTTCTACCTTGTTGGCGGCTGCGGAAGCATTGGCATACTTGCCGACTGGTAGGGTCAATGCCATGGAGCAAAGTCCTACGAGCAAATAACTGGAATACTTTTTCATTCTTTCAATGTCTTTCTATGGTTTATCTTTATGTTATCTTTATCTTTATATTATCTTTATATATTTCCACTTTGTATCTTTGTTTCGCTTTGTTATCAGATTTCTCTAATTTTTGACAGAGGACTGATAAACTCTGTTGAAACACTTGCAAATATAGCATCAAAAGATGAATGACTGTCATTTTGTCCTATTACTTTATCTGACTTTAACACATTCTTTTTTGCGCTTAACTGCTATTAAGTAGAATAAAAGTTGATTTTACATTCCTTTAAAAACTTACAAAATATTAATCTGCCGGTTGGCTGTTTGGAGATAATTTATTACTTTTGCAAGATGTAAGGCAGTGCTCCGGCTCGTCGCTGGCATCGCTTCAGATGCGAGAGGAAAGTCCGGGCAGCATAGGACACTTCACTTCCGAAAATAGAAGCTATTGGCAACAGTAGGTGTAGGCAGAAGAAAATAACCGCCGCTCATTGTGGGCGGTAAGGGTGAGAAGGTGGTGTAAGAGACCACCAGCCGGCGGGTGATCGCCGGGCTGTGCCGTCTGAGGGCTGCAAGTTCATGTATACTATCGTCATGTCAGGGTTGTCCGCCCGATGCTACTTTGATGGCAACGATAGAGGGTAGAACGCTTGAGTGGTGAGGTGACTCATTACCTAGATAAATGACAGAGCGCCGTCTCTTCTTATGAACTGACGGTTACGGAACCCGGCTTATCAGAGCACTGTCTTACTTTTTTGTTATCGCTATACAATATAAGTAAAGTTATGTGGTTATCTCTGTCAGAGATATTACCTTGGACATCGGCAGTAAATTTCAAGCAACGTCTTTAATTTATTATTTGCATCTATGAAGAATTTAGAGCCTAATATACTTAACGATTATGAGCACCGGATCGCTCGAATCATCGAACACTACGGTAACGAGGAGAATTTTCCCCGTATGGAGCAGTATGACGTAGTACGTGATGAGTTGGACAGCTTTCTTTCGGCTTATCAGGATATTCTTGACAGTGAAGGTACCCAACGGCAGCAGCTGACGCTCTATGGAATTATCGCTGTATTGCCCGTGCTCGTGCTGAGTGCTTTTCCCGAGGAGAGTTTGCCTTGGGGCAACAAGTCGCTATTCGTGGGTTTAGCTGTCGGACTGGTATTGGCGCTCATGGCCAAGGGGGTAAGGATGTTGGTGACGCGTTATCGCTTGTATCAGTTGAGAAGAGAGCAGAAGGCTTATGCACAATACGCAGACGCGGTAGACCAATACCTAATGGTTAAAACGATGTGAATATGTAATTGCTAAAACTATATGAATACTTAATGACTAAAACTATATGAAAGATTTTCAGTTGCCGGATTTTATGAAGTACAGCGACAAATACTCAGCATCGGGGTTTGTCGAGAAGATTTCGCATGTCGCCAAGCGGGCGGGAGCTAAGTTTGTATATGCTGCGTTCATTCTTTTCTACACGCTTCAGAGTAAGGATGTCCCATTGAAGGACAAGGCGATCATCATTGGCGCTTTGGGCTATTTGATCAGCCCCCTGGATGTCATCCCCGATGCGATACCGATTGCCGGATTGGGCGATGATGTAGCTGTACTGTTGTATGTGTTGCGCAAGATCAAGGGTGACCTTAACGATGAAGTTAAGCAGCGCGCTTACGACAAGCTGTCGAAATGGTTTGATGAGGACGAGATCGAAGAGGCCAATCATCTTTGGGACGATACCGACCAATAAAAATGCTCTTCCGTTTGCAAAGGATTCTCATTTATATTTAGTAACTTTGCACTAGTATTTAGGAGTATCGAATTGGAGGATTGAGATCAGAGTGATGCTGAAAAGAAAAATCATACCATTCATTGTGAGATGGAGAGTTTATATTGCGGTGATTCTCCCATTAATGTTGTTGTTTTGGCTTACCTGCATGGCATTGCCAGCTACGGAAAACGACATGCGCAAGTCTATCTGCATGTTGGACGGGACAGCTACGCTTTGCTTGAGCGATGGTCGCCATGTTGCTGACTTACAAGTGCATCCTGTCCATCAGCAAGGTGTGTGGATCAATCGCCATTGGTGGTGGCCCAGTTGTGATGGCCGTGTATTGACCCTGCTTGCTTTTCCCTCTTCTCGTTTCACAAGGATACAGCCTGACACCGCTCTGAAGCGTCAGCATGACTCTTTGTCCGTGGCGCTGCATCGCTCTACAATGGTCAGAAAGGAATTGGAATACTATCTCCGCTGTCATAATGTCCAAGATGAGGGCTACAACCGTATCGCTGCTTACAGTGCATGGCAGAAGCACCAACTTGACTCCTTGAGTAGTTTAAATTTGGCGATCAGCAAGTTAGGTCAACGTCATTTGAAATTCCTCTATAAATGCCGCTTCACAGTATCATGGTATGATGATAAGGGGCAGTTGCATCGTCGCTCCTGCCGTTTGCTGCGCATTCCGGCTGATAGCGTCAGCCTTCCAGTCATTGTTCATACCGATAAGGATGTGATACCATGGGGATGTCGGGCGGTAAAAAATGTGCCTTGGGGAGTGTCCCGCCATAAAGAGGTGATCACCGTCACCCTGTCACCAGACGACAACCGACGGAAAGACCATACCATTCTTACCCGCGGAGATTATGACCGTGGGCAAAAGATAGGTGTGGCTCATGCTTTTGCCCAGCCTGGCACCGCTGTCTTTACGCTTCATGGTCGTTTTATGGGATTAGTGGATAAGGAGGGCTCGCTATGAAATTTTCTCTGAGATGTATTTTCTCTGCTTTTCTTTTCATGCCATTATTGGCAATCCTATTCAACGGTTGTACGGTGAAAACCAACGACGCTGCTAAAATGTCGTGGCAAGGCAAAACCTATCACGGGCAGATTCTTCATGGCAAGCCAGACGGCTTGGGTACCCTCTCGGACGGCGACTCCATTATATATAGTGGTATATGGAAGAAAGGATTGCGCCAGGGCAAAGGCTGGACTTTGGACTCATTAGGAAACCGCATAGACGGCGTATGGAACCATGACACACTGGCAAGTGGCGTGCGTAGAGATTCTACCGGACTTTATAAGGGAGACTTTAATCGTCAGCTGCAGGCCAATGGCTATGGCATACTGATCGATAATCAGGGCACGCTCTATGAGGGCTTCTGGCAAAAGGGTAGTCGCAGAGGCTTTGGCTTTTCCAGTCAGCATCGTTTCTTCAGGGTAGGAGAGTGGAAGGATGATGTGTATAAAGGAGAGCGGTTGAATTACAATTCCTCACGGCTTTATGGCATAGACCTGTCGAAATACCAGCATGTGAAGGGAAAGCGTCACTATAACATTGACTGGGCGCGCCTGCGTATTACCCATCTGGGCACTCTGTCAAAAAAAAATGTAAGTGGGCACGTGAACTATAAGATCTCATTTATCTTCATCAAGTCCACGGAGGGCAGTTCTATGCTGAATCCTTATTACCTTTCTGATTATGCCGCTTCCCGTAAACATGGCTATCCCACTGGCACCTACCACTATTTCACGCATCGTTCCTCCGGCAGTCAGCAGTCAGCCTTCTTCCTGTCAAACAGCCGCGTGGCGCAGAAAGACTTGCCGCCGGTACTGGACTTAGAGTTGCTGCCCAGTCAAATACGCAAGATGGGAGGCGTGACAGTTATGTGGCAAAATGTGAGAGCATGGCTTCGCACGGTAGAGCATCGCACGGGTAAACGGCCGATACTATACATCAGTCAGACTTTTGTCAACCGCTATCTCGACTCGGCGCCGGACATCAAACATACCTATCCAATTTGGATCGCTCGATACGGGGAATACAAGCCGGACATCAAGTTGAAGATATGGCAGTTGGCGCCCGACGGACAAGTTGACGGTATACACGGTGAGGTAGACATTAACGTGTTTAATGGCTATAAAATTGAATTTTAATAGAATTTCCTTTCATTTTGATTAATTTTTATTCAAATATAGTATCAATTCAAAGAAAAAATTACTATATTTGCAACGAGTTTAATCAATAAATGGAATTATATGTTGGATATCGAAATGGTGAAGCAGTTCTACGCTGCTTATTCTTCCAAGATTTCAACGGTAAGAGGGACATTGAAAAGGCCGTTGACCTATGCCGAAAAAATACTCTTCACTCATCTTTATGATGAAGCATCGTTGAAGCCACTGAATCGTGGTGTCGATTACGCTGATTTCCGTCCGAACAGAGTGGCGATGCAGGACGCTACAGCTCAGATGGCTTTGTTGCAGTTTATGAATGCGGGAAGAGCGCATGTCGCCGTGCCCGCTTCGGTTCATTGCGACCATCTCATTCGAGCTGACGAAGGTGTTAAGAACGATCTTGAAGTGGCTAGTAAAGAGAACCAAGAGGTATATGATTTCCTTCGGTCTGCATCCAAGAAATATGGAATTGGCTTTTGGGGGCCTGGTGCCGGCATTATCCATCAAGTGGTGTTGGAAAACTATGCATTCCCCGGTGGTATGATGATTGGTACAGACTCTCATACGCCCAACGCGGGAGGACTGGGTATGGCGGCTATCGGAGTTGGTGGTGCTGATGCCGTAGATGTTCTCACCGAACAGCCTTGGGAGTTGCGCATGCCCCGTATCATCGGAGTTCATCTCCATGGACAACTTCAGGGATGGGCCGCGCCAAAAGATGTCATATTGACGATCCTCGGACTGTTGACGACCAAAGGCGGTACCAACGCAATCATGGAGTATTTCGGTGAAGGCACCAAGAGCCTGTCCACCACAGGTAAGGCCACAATTTGCAACATGGGAGCTGAACTGGGGGCAACCTGCTCTTTATTCCCTTATGACGACAACGCCGATGAGTATCTTTGTCAGACCGGTCGCGAGCAGGTGGCTACGATGGCGCGCCAACATGCTGCGGATCTCAGAGCCGACGCTGATGTGGAGCTCCGTCCCGATACGTATTACGATCAGGTCATTGACCTCGATTTGTCAAAGATAGAGCCCCATCTCAATGGTCCCTTCACGCCGGACGCAGCCACACCGATCTCCCAGATGCGCGAGAAAGGACCCTCCAACGATTATCCGATGAACGTAGAGGTTGCGCTGATTGGCTCCTGCACCAACTCTTCTTATCAAGACTTGTCGCGCGCCGCTTCCGTTGCCCGTCAGGCTTTGGCATTGCATCTGAAGGTGAAGGCGCAACTTATTGTTTGCCCTGGTTCGGAGCAGATCCGTTGTACGGCCGAACGTGACGGCATCTTGGATGATTTTCGCGCCATTGGCGCTGTGGTCATGGCCAATGCCTGTGGCCCGTGTATCGGTCAGTGGAAACGACATACCGACGACAACACTCGAAAGAATACTATCATCACCTCTTTCAATCGTAATTTCCGCCGCCGTGCCGACGGCAATCCCAATACTTATGCTTTTATAGGCTCACCCGAGATGACTGTGGCTTTGGCCTTAGCCGGTAAGTTGGACTTCAATCCTGCTACCGATAGTTTGGTTAATGAAGAAGGAAAAGAGGTGATGCTCAAAGAGCCTCAGGGCTTTGTCTTCCCACCTCAGGGCTTCACCTATGGAAAAGAAGGAGATGCCGTCACCACATTGGAGCAGGAGGGGCTCTTTGTGTCTCCTACAGATCAGCATACTGATGCGCCCGTTGTCATCGCTCCCGATTCTCAGCGCCTGCAACGGCTGGAGCCATTTGCTGCGTGGGATGGAAACGACTTGCTGGACATGCCGCTGTTGATCAAGGTCAAAGGCAAGTGCACGACCGACCATATTTCTATGGCAGGCCCTTGGCTTCGCTTCCGTGGTCATCTCCAAAACATCTCCGATAACCTGCTGATGGGAGCTGTGAATGCCTTCAATGGTGAGAGCAACAAGGTGAAGGATCAAATTGATGGTCAGTACAAAGCTGTCTCTGCTGCAGCGAAAGACTATAAAGCACACAACGTGGGCAGTATCATCGTGGCTGAGGACAACTATGGCGAAGGCTCTTCGCGTGAGCATGCAGCCATGGAGCCTCGTTTCCTCAATGTCAAGGTGGTGTTGGCAAAGAGTTTTGCCCGCATCCATGAGACCAACTTGAAGAAACAGGGTATGCTCGCACTCACATTTATCAATAAGGATGACTACGAAAAGGTGCAGGAGGATGACCGCATCTCGGTGACAGGTTTGAAAGCGTTCGCTCCCGGAAAGCCGTTGACTGTCACTTTGACGCATAAGGATGGGTCGAGCGACAGCTTCGAGGCTCTCCACACTTATAATCAAATACAAATAGAGTGGTTCAAGGCAGGCTCGGCTTTGAACAACCTTTTAAGATCATAAACAGGATACAATTATGAACATCAGCAAACAAAACGGGGCACTCGTAGTACCCGATCAGCCGACTATCCCTTTCATCGAAGGAGATGGCGTAGGCAAAGAGATATCACCCATCATGTGCGAGACCGTGGATGCTGCAGTTGAGAAGTGCTACGGCGGTAAGCGCAAGATCGAATGGAGAGAAGTGCTTGCCGGTGGCAAAGCCCACGAGCAGACCGGTGAATGGCTGCCGCAGGCCACGATGGACGCCTTCCGCGAGTGTCTTGTGGGCATCAAAGGTCCTCTGATGACTCCGGTCGGAGGCGGTATTCGTAGTTTGAATGTAGCGCTCCGCCAAGGTCTTGACCTTTATGTCTGCCAGCGTCCTGTACATTGGTTCGAAGGTATCGAGAGTCCAGTGAAGCATCCTGAGAAGGTGGATATGTGCATCTTCCGTGAAAACACCGAGGACATTTACGCTGGGATTGAGTGGGAAGCAGGATCAGACGACGCCCGCAAGTTCTATCGCTTCCTCCATGAAGAGATGGGTGTCACGAAGGTCCGTTTTCCCGAAACCTCCGGCTTTGGTGTTAAGCCCGTCAGTCGTGAGGGTTCAGAGCGTCTAGTCCGTGCGTCCATAGAATACGCCCTGTCCCATCATCTTCCGTCTGTGACATTGGTTCACAAAGGCAATATTATGAAGTTCACCGAAGGCGGATTCAAGAAATGGGCTTACGAGTTGGCAGAGCGCGAGTATGGCGATGCCCTGAAGTCCGGCCGTTTAGTGATAAAGGACTGCATCTGTGATGCCTTTTTGCAAAACGCTTTGTTGAAGCCACAGGACTACAGCGTCATTGCCACGATGAATCTCAATGGCGACTATGTCTCTGACATGTTGGCGGCTCAGGTTGGTGGCATTGGCATTGCTCCTGGCGGCAATATCAATTACCAGACGGGTCATGCCATTTTCGAGGCTACCCACGGCATCGCTCCTGACATAGCTGGAAAGAATATCGTCAATCCGTCGAGTATCCTGCTTTCTGCAGTGATGATGCTCGACTACATCGGATGGAAAGAAGCCGGACTGGCTATTGAGCAGAGCTTGGCCGAGCTTTATTGCCACCATACGTCCACGGCCGACCTTGCGCGGATGATGACCGATGGAAAGGCGTTGGGTACGAGAGAATTTGGTGACGCTGTCATCAAGGGTATTTTGAAGTAAACTAAAAGTTACGATGTTATGAGAAAGGAATATCTGATATACAAGTTGAGCGATGAGGTGAAGAACTCTTGCAAGATCCCTCGTGAGGCTTTTACTAAATATGGTGTGAAGCGCGGACTGCGCAACGAGGACGGCACCGGCGTGCTCGTCGGTCTGACCAATATCGGTAATGTCGTTGGCTACGAGCGCAATGACGACGGTTCGCTGCGCCCTTGCCCGGGCCGGCTCTACTATCGTGGCTATGAGCTCGACGATCTCGTCACTCCTTTGCTGAAAGAGAAACGTTTCGGCTTCGAGGAAATTGCTTATCTGCTCCTCTCCGGCAATCTGCCCGACGATGAGGAGCTGACGGCTTTCCGCGAGCTGATCAATGAGAATATGCCGCTTGACCATCGTACAATCGTGCACATCATCGATTTGGAGGGCAGCAACATTATGAATATCCTGGCCCGGTGCGTGCTGGAGATGTACACCTTCGACCCCAATCCCGACGACATCTCGCGTGATAATCTCATGCGGCAGTCCATCGAGCTCATCGCCAAGTTTCCGACGATCATCGCCTACGCTTACAATATCTATCGCCATTCCATGCAGGGCAGTAGTCTCAATATTCGTCATCCGCGCGAGAATATGACGATCGCAGAGAACTTCCTCTATATGCTCAAAGACGAGAACTTTACCGAGCTTGATGCGCGTATGCTCGATCTGCTGCTCATCATCCAAGCTGAGCACGGTGGTGGTAACAACTCTACGTTCACGGTGCGTGTGACCTCCTCAACCCGCACCGATACCTATTCCAGCATTGCCGCGGGAATTGGCTCTCTCAAGGGACCTCTGCATGGTGGTGCCAATATCAAGGCTATCAACATGTTTCATCATCTCAAGGAGCAGATTTCCGACTGGACCAATATCGACGAGATCGACACCTATCTCAACCGTATGCTCAATAAGGAGGCTTATGACAAGTCTGGCCTGGTCTATGGTATCGGCCATGCCGTGTATACCATGAGCGATCCGAGAGCTGTGGAGTTGAAGAAACTGGCTGGTGAGCTGGCCAAGGAGAAGGGTATGGTCAAGGAGTATAACTTCTTGAAACTCATCGAGCAGGAAGGAGTGAAGTGTGTCTCTACTTTCCGAAAGACTACGAAGCCTATTTGTGCCAACCTCGACTTCTACAGTGGCTTCATCTATGAGATGATTGGTCTTCCGCAGGAGATCTATACGCCTATTTTTGCCATGGCACGTATTGTCGGCTGGACAGCTCACCGTATCGAGGAGCTGAATTTCGAGGGGCGTCGTATCATCCGTCCTGCCTACAAGAACATCTTGGAGCAGAAAAGCTATGTGCCCATCAAGGATAGATAACCGTAGCGGCTTAATAATTCTTAAATATTAATTGGTAGGAAGCCGTAGACACACAGCGTCTTAGAAAAATGTAGTATCTTTGCAACCGCTTCTACGAGTTAGGAGCATGATACAAACAATTAATCGTTTATACAAAACAAAATGGCAACAAAAATCAGATTACAGCGCGGTGGTCGCAAAGGCTATGCTTTCTATAGTATTGTGATCGCTGATGTAAGAGCACCACGTGATGGTAAGTTTACAGAGAAAATCGGTACTTTCAACCCGAACACCAATCCTGCAACCGTAGATTTGAAATTCGACCGTGCTTTGTACTGGGTAGAGACCGGTGCACAGCCAACAGACACAGTCCGCAACATCCTCAAGGGTGAGGGCGTCTACATGATGAAGCACCTGCGCGGTGGCGTAAAGAAAGGTGCTTTCGACGAGGCTGCTTGCCAGCAGAAGTTCGACGCTTGGAAAGCTGCCAAGGAGCAGAAGCTGAACGCTGTCCGCAGTGCTGAGACCAAGAACCGTCAGGACGCAGCTGCCAAGGAGTTGGAGGCTGAGAAGAAAGTGAACGAGGCTATTGCCAAGAAGGTGGCTGATAAGAAGGCTGCTGAGGCTGCTGCGAAGGCAGAGGCTGAGGCCGCAAAGGCTGCTGAGGCGGCTCAGGCTGAGGCTCCCGTAGAGGAGGCTTCTGCTGAGGCTTAATCCTCACTTTTCTTTCAAAGAAATAATCAAAGGATGTATTGCTTTTTGCAGTGCATCCTTTTTTTATGCCTTTTTGGCTGCGTGGCATGTTTTTTGTAGTTAATATATACAAAAATAGGAGGATTAGATTATGGCATTTATTGATTATTACAAGATTCTTGGCGTCGACAAGGACATCCCGCAGAAGGATGTCCGTCGGGCATATTTGAAGCGTGCAAAGCAGTTTCATCCTGACTTGCATCCTGGTGATCCTAAGGCAAAAGCAAAGTTTCAGGCTCTTAACGAAGCTTACGAAGTGATCAGTGATCCTGAGAAGCGTAAGAAATACGATCAGTTTGGCGAGCACTGGAAAGAGGCTGATGCCTTCAATGGATCCGGTGGCACAGGAGGTAATGGTGGCAGCACGTTTCATTGGAGTTCTGGTGGTGGATCACCATTCGACAATTTTGACTTCTCGCAATTTGGCGGTGGTGGAAGCTTCTCCAGCTTCTTCCAGGATCTCTTTGGCAATATGGGAGGTGTTCATTCCTCGGCGGGTGGTAGCAGAATGCGGACAAGCAGCGGTGAGATGAATGCCAATGTCTACATCGACCTCTATACGGCGTTGCTCGGTGGAGAAATTGTTATTCAGCTCAACAATGGCAAGAAGATCAAACTGAAAGTAAAGCCAGAAACGCAAAACGATACGAAAGTGCGCGTACGTAACCAAGGCTATGACAGAGGCGACGGCACGTATGGCGACCTGATCATCACCTACAAAGTGAAGTTGCCGACAAATCTCAACGACAAGCAAAAGGATTTGCTCCGTCAGATGCAGATGGCACAATAAACAAAGGATGTCATAGGACACCTCTCTTTCTATAGAATAAAAATTTTATTCAAGCAGTTTCTATCTAATGGTAGGAGCTGCTTTTTTTGTTTTCGAATCGTGGCTGCTCATTGAGAGTGAGAGAAATAGAGCCGTTTTACGCTATTCTCTTTGTGTTGAAGGCTTGATAAGACAGAATGATTCTCAGGCATTTCGATTTTTTCTAAAGTAACTTTTGAGGGCTCGTTTTTTTTTAGTAACTTTGCATCATATTATCAATACACGGAAACATAAAATCATTATATAATGAAGATTTCTTATAAATGGCTCAAGGAATATGTTGATTTCGACCTGACGCCACAGGAGACAGCGGACGCGCTTACTTCTACAGGTTTGGAAGTTGACGCCTTGGAGGAAGTTCAGGCAATCAAAGGAGGATTAAAAGGTCTTTACGTTGGTGAGGTGCTGACGTGTGAGATGCACCCCAATAGTGACCACTTGCATATCACTACGGTGGATCTCGGCAAGGGCGAGCCCCAGCAGATCGTCTGCGGAGCTCCCAATGTGGCATCCGGACAGAAAGTCATCGTGGCAGATCTCGGCTGCGTGCTCTATGACGGCGACAAAGAGTTTACTATCAAGAAATCAAAGCTTCGTGGTGTGGAGAGCTACGGCATGATCTGCGCCGAGGATGAGATAGGGGTTGGTACTGACCACGCCGGTATCATCGTGCTTCCAGCCGACGCTGTCGTCGGTATGCCAGCTGCAGAATATTATCATCTCGAAAGCGATTGGGTAATCGATATTGATATTACTGCCAACCGTGCCGATGCCCTCAGCCATTATGGAGTGGCACGTGACTTGTATGCCTGGCTCGTCCAGCGCGGCTACAAGACCAGTCTGCATCGTCCCGACTGCTCACGTTTCCATGTCGACAACAGCGACCTGCACATTGAGGTGGATATTGAGAACCATGAGGCTTGTAAGCGTTATGCATGCTTGAGCGTCACGGACTGCGAAGTCAAGGAGAGCCCCAAATGGCTCCAGGACAAGTTAACGGTCATCGGTCTCCGTCCCATCAACAACATCGTGGACATCACCAATTATATCATGATGGCTTATGGCCAGCCGATGCACTGCTTCGATGCCGATATGGTCAAGGGCCATAAGATTGTGGTTCGGACGCAGCCCGAGGGCACAGAGTTCATCACACTCGACGGTCAGAAGCATATCTTGGGCGAACACGACCTCAGTATCTGCAATGCAGAAGAGCCGATGTGTATCGCCGGTGTCTTTGGGGGCAAGGGAAGTGGTACCTATGAGACGACGAAGAATGTTGTATTAGAGAGTGCTTATTTCCATCCGACATGGATTCGTAAGAGTGCCCGCCGTCATGGATTGAGCACGGATGCCAGCTTCCGTTTTGAGCGTGGCATCGATCCCAACGGTACCATCTACGCTTTGAAGCAGGCTGCCATCCTTTGTCAAGAGTTGGCCGGTGGCAAGGTTTCGATGCAGATCAACGATGTCTATCCAGACCCGTTACCCGACTTTAAAGTAAATTTGAAGTACGAATATTGCGACAGATTGATTGGTAAGCAGTTAGGTCATGATACCATCAAGAGCATTGTCAAGAGCTTGGAGATGCGCATCGACCATGAGGACGAGGAAGGACTCGAACTCACCGTACCTGCTTATCGTGTGGACGTGCAGCGTCCCTGCGATGTCGTTGAGGACATCCTTCGCATCTATGGTTACAACAACGTGGAGATTCCTACTCAGTTGAAGTCTTCGCTGACTGTTGCCGGTGAGGAGGATAAGGATCATCGTCTGGAGAATATCATCAGCGAGCAGCTCGTGGGTTGTGGCTTCAACGAGATTCTGAACAACTCTCTGACGAAAACCTCATTCTATCAGCCCAATGAGCTCAATGCCTATCCTTGGGAAAAGACGGTGAAGATCATGAATCCGCTCAGCACAGACTTGGGCGTGATGCGGCAGACGCTGCTCTTCGGTGGCTTGGAGTCACTGGCCCGCAATGTCAACCGCAAGGCCAGGAATATCCGCTTCTTCGAGGTTGGCAATGTCTACAGCTATGCTGCTGAGAAGGATACGCCCGATGCTCCCATCAAGGCCTATTCCCAGGACTATCATCTCGCCCTTTGGCTGACTGGTAAATTTGTTGAGGGCTCTTGGACACATGCCGATGAGGACACTTCTGTCTTCCAACTGAAGGCTTATGTCTACAACATTCTGAAGCGCGCAGGCGTAGCTCCGCACATGCTTATCGAGGCCCACAGCGAGAACAACATCTTCTCGGAAGGTATCGCACTTAACAATCGTGCTGGCAAGACGCTCGTTAACTACGGCAAGCTCTCCCACAAGGTGCTGGCACCGCAGGGCATCGATCAGGATGTCTTCTACGCTGAGTTTGACTGGACCGGCATTCTGAAGGCTATTAAGAAGAATAAGGTGGAGTTTAAAGAACTCAGCAAGTATCCTTCTGTCAGCCGTGACCTGGCTCTGTTAGTCGACGATAATGTGGAGTTTGCCCAAATCGAGCAGATTGCCTACCAAAGTGAGAAGAAACTCCTGAAGCGTGTCGAGCTCTTTGATGTTTATCAGGGTAAGAACCTGCCTAATGGAAAGAAGAGCTATGCCGTCAACTTCATTCTTGAGGACGAGGAGAAGACGTTGAACGACAAGCAGATCGATGCGATCATGAAGAAGCTCATCAATAATCTTACTACAAAGCTCGGTGCTGAGCTGCGGTAGGGGAGGTTGGCCATGAAGCGTAAATCAAAATAGAGAATCAATAATAATATAGTTAAAGATTTAAGCTACGAGATTAGCTACATTACTTTTCAATTATGGGAAGAGCATTTGAATACCGTAAAGCTACAAAGCTGAAAAGATGGGGCCACATGGCCCGTACGTTTACCAAGTTGGGCAAGCAGATTGCCATTGCAGTCAAGACTGGCGGTCCTGAGCCGGAGAACAACCCGACATTGCGTGCCATCATAGCCACTTGCAAGCGTGAGAACATGCCTAAGGACAACATCGAGCGTGCTATCAAAAATGCAATGGGCAAAGACCAGAGCGACTACAAGGAAGTTTCCTACGAAGGATATGGCCCTCACGGAATCGCTGTCTTCGTAGACACTCTGACGGACAACACGACCCGTACGGTTGCTGACGTGCGTTCAGTATTCAACAAGTTTAATGGTAACTTGGGTACGCAGGGCTCCTTGAGCTTCTTGTTTGACCACAAATGTGTGTTCACTTTCAAGAAGAAGGACGGTACCAACATGGATGATCTGATTCTGGAATTGATCGACTTCGGGGTGGACGACGACTTTGACGATGATGGGGAATCCGGTGAGATCACCATCTACGGTGAGCCGACAAGCTTTGGCGACATTCAGAAGTATTTGGAAGAGAACGGCTTCGAGATCACCAGTGCCGAGTTTACCCGCATTCCAAACGATCTGAAGGATGTCACTCCCGAGCAACGTGAGACAATCGACAAGATGGTTGAGCGCCTTGAGGAATTTGACGACGTACAGAATGTCTACACGAATATGAAGCCTGAGGAGAATACCGAGGAGGCAGAATAACATTGTGGGTGTACGAAGCATATTAGCTTTAAAGTGATATATTCGCAGCCATCACAGCCATCTTGTATGGCCAAGATAAAAGGGAGAGCAAGATTATTCTTGTTCTCCCTTTTGGATTTAATGAACTTTTTGAAGCTATACGAAAAAATCTTTGCTTAGGATAGTCATAGGAAGCCAACTATCCTGTTTTTCGGAAAACCTGTTTTGCATTCATTTGCACGTTGTTTCTTCATATTTCCTTGTTTTTCCTTGCATATTTAAAATACATTGTTTATCTTTGTACCGATTTTAGAAAATATTAGTGTGAGTCACAGAGTGTTAAATATATCAAGAGTATAT
>R21__coassemble_1623_pt1 | contig 14737 bp, 13 predicted proteins | sample R21__metabat2_high_PE_018 | metagenome-assembled genome bin R21
TCTTACTATCTTCCCCCTTCTCTTTTTTTGAGGAAAGGCAAGGGTGGGCTCATTCCCTCCCCCCTGGGGGGGAGGGTTAGGGAGAGGGCTCTTGGGAGAGGGCTTTGGGCTATTTCTTCGTGTTGAGCTTCATCAGCCTGTCATATTCCTTTTTAGTGATGCGCATGAACGAGCCGTGCTGTGGAGCGGTGGCGCCCTCGATGTCGACGGGATCGTGGAAATTGCGCAGATGGCTGTCGGCCTTACAGATGCGGTAGTGCTTGGGATTGTCGCTATATTGGATGTAGGCCACGCGCCACGTGCTGTCGCCGATAAGTTGGAAAGCCGAGGAGCCCTCGCAGTTCTTGCGGCCTTCAAAGCTCACGTAGTCGTCGTCAACGGGCTCGCCCCAGCCATAGGTGAGATGATCCGACGTTGCTGTGTATATGCCGGGCTTGCCACCTTCCTTCTTGATGAGCATGTGGTACTTGCCATCACTGAGCAGGTTGATGTCGCAGTCGATGGTAGCATAGCCCCAGTCGAAGAGCTGACGTGGCGTGGTGATGCGTTGGAAGTCCTTGTCGGCATAGCTGTAGTACATACGGTCGTATTTCTCCTCAGGACGATTGAGCATGGAGTAATAGACCATGTAGCCGCCCTTGTCACCATTGGGCCACACATAGCTGGGATCCCAAAAGATCTGTGGCGCCCACACACGGTTGATGGTGGACCAGTCTTTATACGGTGAAGGAGCCGTAGCGCCGTCGCAGAAGATGCTCATGCCCTTGCGGAAGTCAAAGGTTACGGAAGTCCAATGGATGAGATCCTTGCTCTTGAGCAGGTCGATGCCGTAGTTGTCCCACTTATGGCTCTTGGCCACACACATGTCGGTAGTGACCATGATATAGCCTTTATCGTTGTAAGCTCGGGTGATATAGGCGTCGCGCGTGCCACCCTCAATGCGTGCGTGCTCCTTGGGATCGAAGATAGCATTGCCGTCGAGGATGTCGGTATAGTGATAACCGTCGCGGCTTACGGCATAAGCGGTATACTCTCCGCGGTCGCTCATGTGGCAATAGAGATAGCCGTAGTCGCCCTTCTGCAGGTTTTGTGCCGAAAGGGGCAAGGAGAGAAAAGCCAGGCCGAGTGCTAAAAGTAGGTTCTTCATGGGTAATTATTCTATGATTAGTTATATTTTATCTTATGATCTGTATTATCTTTGCAAATGTAGTGAATATTTTTGAAACGCCATCCAATAATGGTGCAAAGATGGAAAAAAATAGCTAATTTAGCCTTGGCAATCAATAAAGCCTGACTTTAGATATTCATAAGACCAACTATATATGACTGACATGGACAATAAACGCTATGGACATTTCGAAGACGCACATCGCGAATATGTCATCACTGATCCACAGACGCCGTGGCCATGGATCAACTATCTGGGCAACGAGGACTTCTTCTCGCTCATCTCCAACACTGCCGGAGGCTACTCTTTCTACAAGGACGCAAAGTTCCGCCGCATCACACGCTACCGTTACAATGACGTGCCGATGGACAACAACGGCCGCTATTTCTATATCAAGGACGGTGATACAGTGTGGAACCCGGGATGGAAACCTTGCCGTACACCACTCGACAACTATGAGTGCCGACACGGCATGAACTACACGCGCATCACAGGCAGCAAGCTCGGTGTGGTGGCCAGCGTACTCTTCTTTGTGCCGCTCCACACGGCCGCTGAGGTACAAATGCTGTCACTGGAGAATAACAGCAACGAGGTGAAGCATCTCAAGATCTTCTCATTTGAGGAATGGTGCCTGTGGAACGCGGCCACTGACATGGAGAATTTCCAACGCAACTTCTCTACCGGCGAGGTGGAAATAGAGCAGCAGACGTCGACGATCTACCATAAGACGGAATACCGCGAGCGCCGCAACCACTATGCTTTCTATCACGTCAACACGCCCATCCAAGGCTTTGACACCGACCGCGAGAGCTTTGTGGGACTCTACAACGAGTATTCGGCACCGCAGGTGGTCGTTGAGGGTAAACCACGCAACAGCGTCGCACACGGATGGAGCCCCGTTGCCAGTCACTATATCGAGGTGGAGCTGAAGCCGGGAGAGAAGCGTGACCTCATCTTCCTGCTGGGTTATGTTGAGAACGGGCAGGATAAGAAATGGGAATGCAAAAAGGTCATCAACAAGGAGAAAGCCCACGCGCTCATGGACCGCTTCGCCACACGCGAGCAGGTCGACAAGGCTTTTGCAGAGTTGAAAGCCTATTGGGACCAGTTGCTCGACATCTTTGTGGTGGACAGCGGCAACGACAAGCTCGACCGGATGGTCAACATCTGGAACCAGTATCAGTGCATGGTCACGTTCTGCATGAGCCGTTCTGCATCGTTCTTTGAGAGTGGTATCGGTCGTGGCATGGGCTTCCGTGACTCCAATCAGGACCTCGTGGGCTTTGTACATCAGATTCCTGAGCGTGCCCGTCAGCGCATCATCGACATTGCCTCAACGCAGTTCCCCGATGGCGGATGCTATCATCAGTACCAGCCGCTCACCAAACGTGGCAACAACGACATCGGTGGTGGATTCAACGACGACCCTTGCTGGCTCATCTTCGGCACTGTGGCTTACATCAAGGAAACGGGCGACTTCTCGATTCTTGACGAACCTGTGCCCTTCGACAACGTACCGGGCTCTGAAGTCTCGCTTCTGGAGCACCTTAAGGTTTCGTTCAATCATGTCATCAACAACCTTGGTCCTCACCGTCTGCCACTCATCGGACGTGCCGACTGGAACGACTGTCTCAACCTCAACTGCTTTTCATGGAACCCCGACGAGAGCTTCCAGACGACGGAGAACAAGAGCGAGGGCTCTAAGGCTGAAAGTCTGATGATCGCCGGACTCTTCGTCGTCACGGGTCGAGACTACGTCTCTCTCTGCCGTCATCTCGGTCACAACGACGAGGCCGATCGTGCACAGAAAGCTGTGGATGACATGGTAGAAGCTGTGGAGCAACAAGGATGGGACGGCAAGTGGTACCTGCGCGCCTACGACTACTTCGGTCATAAGATTGGCTCCGACGAAAACGAAGAGGGTAAAATCTTCATTGAGAGCCAGGGATGGTGCACCATGGCCGCTATCGGCAAGGAGAAAGGTTATCCCGAGATGGCCCTTGACTCAGTGAAGGAACGCATGGAGTGTGAGCATGGCATCGTGCTCAACAACCCTGCCTTCACCACTTATCACGTGGAGATGGGCGAGATTTCGTCCTATCCCGAAGGCTATAAGGAAAACGCCGGGATCTTCTGCCACAACAATCCGTGGGTGATTATCGGTGAGACTGTATCCGGACGCGGCGACGACGCTTGGCGTCACTATACCAAGATTCTGCCTTCGTATGTGGAAGAGGAATACCAGACCTTGCACAAGGTGGAGCCGTATGTCAACTGTCAGATGGTAGCCGGAAAGGATGCCGCACGTCCCGGTGAGGGTAAGAACAGCTGGCTCACGGGTACCGCAGCATGGATGTGGTATACCGTGAGTGAGTTCATCCTCGGCATCCAACCCGATTATGAGGGTCTGCGCATCGATCCCTGCTTGCCTTCGACGGCAAAGGAATACACGGTGAAACGCCGTTTCCGTGGTGCTCTCTACCATATTCACGTGGTCAACCCCAATGGACATCAGAAGGGCGTGAAGCGTATTTCACTCGACGGCAAGGCTGTCAGCGGCAACCTCGTCCCATGGTCTGAGGGAGAGCACCAGGTGGAAGTAATGATGTAAAACCAATAAGCAATAACAATCTTTTAAAGAATCCGTGCATACTTTTAATCAGTATGTACGGATTCTTTTTTATATCAAGAAGAGATCTACACTTGTTGGCTGTATATAAAATATTGTTAAAATCGACAACACCTTTGTTGATAACAGAGGGATAGAAGCGTTATAGAAACGTAAAGCAACAAAGAGATGGACAGCCAAGCATACATATCCCAAGCCACTACACTACGACAAAAAGCCGTAGAGAGTAGCCGCCGCTATGGGGCTCCAGCGGAGGAGGCTGAGGATATCGCGCAAGAGACGATGATCCGACTTTGGCAAGTCTGCCCCAAGATCGATACAAGACAAAAAGCTGAAGCCTTGGCGGTCTGCATCGCCCACAACTTAACCATCGACTGGCTACGACGCGAAAAGCGACGAGCTCCCCAAGAAGAGATCCCGACAGAGTCATCCGACAGCCACTGTCAAGCCGACACTCACTTAGAGGAGCAAGAGACCGACGAATGGTTGCGGAAACAACTGGCAGACTTGCCAAGTACAGAGTACACGGTACTGCACTTACGGCAGGCAGAGGAACTCGATAATCGGGCTATCGCCCAACGTCTGGGTATAGAAGAGCGGTCGGTGGCCACACTACTTTCCAGAGCGCGCCGACGCTTGTTGGAGGAAATAAGAAAAAGGAGGAAACAATCATGAAGGCATATACAAAAGCATATATACAGTCGTTGCTCGACAAATATCTCGACGGGCTTACATCGCTGGAAGAGGAATGTCTGCTCGGCGAATATTTCCGCACACAATCCGTTCCACCAGAGTGGGAGGACTACCGCGAGATGTTTTCCTGGTTTGACGATGGTATGAAGGGGAAGTACCTGCGAGACGACAATGACATCAACATTGCAGAACCAGCTCCTGCACCAATGCTGCTCAAACATTCCAAACAGAAGCGTATGGCCCTATCTTGGCTCGCTGCCGCTTGTTTGGCCGGAGCATTGATATGGGGATTATGGCCAAAACAACAGAGTAACCCAAGCCTCACGGTTACGAAAGACAAGGTCTGTGAGCAACAAACACGTCCTTCTCTGAAGCAACATACTGCCCTAAGGGTTGAATCTAAGAGAAATGAAAGGCCAGCGGTCGTGCCAATTACTTCAGACCAAAGGTTTACCACCCATGTGTTTGCGGTTACACATAGTTCGACAAAGATGACCACCATTTCTGAAAAAGAAATGTCGATTGATCACCAAGACAGCCTTTTATTAGCAGAAGCACAACATGGTGTAGACCAGTGGCAAATAATAAATGACAGCGTCAAAGCTGATCATTCGCTGATGATGGCCAATTTGTTCGAAAGTAAGGCGATGATCGCACAGGCTCACGAGGAAATTGCACAAGCCAAACGACTGATCGACAGTAAAGATAAACAGCAACATTATTCACCCTATAACATCATTGAACTATGAGAACAATTCATTGCATCGCAGCCTGTCTGTTAGCTATGACACCTCTCTTTGGGCAGGCTCAGGAAAGAATAGAAAAGATGAAGGATGTCATTATGCGCCAAGACGGAGTAACGACGACCAATGAGACCGAGAAAGATCCTAAGACTCTGGACCTGCGATCGTCGCGGGAAACCTATGGGTTTACTGTGAAAAGAAACTCTCTCATCGTGCAGAATGCCATCAAAGCCTTCGACCAAGATGCTGCCAAAGCCTACAGCGTGTTCAAAGGCGATGGAGAATCATTGGCCACTACATACGATGTGGGCGGCATAAACATAGGGAAAGGCTATGACCACTTTGTGCTGGAATGCTTTGCCGATAAGAACAATTCCAACCGACGCTACGCCTATGCATTGGAATGGAACGAGGCTAAGAGAGGCAAGATAACCGGAAAGCTGACAAAGGTGTACGGACAAAGACCCGGCAGCATAACCGCAGCGAGCGTCACTAAATCATTGCCATCGATACCAGATTTTCACTCAATCAAAAAGGTGGCAAAGAGGCTGCATGTGGTGACAGACGGCACGCTCTCCAATGAGCAAATCGACTCTATCATCAACTCGGTGGTACGACGACTCAACGAAAGAGGCTACAAAGATATAGCATCTATACTTCAACAGGAGTGGCAGACCGCTGAACAATCCGAAAAGAACGATGCAAGAGCCGTTCAGACGATCGTCTATGACAAAGAGAAAAACTTCATGAAAAGATATCGCAACGGTCAAATACTCATTGTTGACGGAGAAGGGAACATCGTCTTTACAGGCTTAAAGGGCAAGCTTGTCATGGACAATGAGGGAAACATCGTCGCAACAAACTATTCAGGAAAGACAGTCGTCATAAGTAATGACTGATCCTCGTCTCATGAGTTATCCTCACAACGGATCAATCTCTCTCTCTTTAATTAAGAATACAATAATGTTATGTAAAAAGGGGCGGCTCCGTGATGGAGCTGCCCCTTTATGTTTACTATGGATGATCGTCTTATTGCATGACGCCTACCCAGCGCAGGATGTCGTTGAGATTGGCCACCACCATGAGGATGACCAGAATAGTGATGCCTGCGTACTCGGCGTAGATCATGAACTTATCCGAAGGCTTGCGACGTGCAATGATCTCGTAGAGCAGGAAGAGCACGTGACCGCCATCAAGGGCAGGGATAGGCAGAATGTTCATGAAAGCAAGGATGATGCTCAGGAAAGCAGTCATCTTCCAGAACATAAACCAATCCCACTGACTGGGGAAGAGGCTGCCGATGGAGCCAAAACCGCCCAAGCTCTTCGCGCCGTCAGCCGTGAAGACATACTGCATGTCGCTGACATAACCGGCCAACACATCCCAACCATACTTACATCCGGCGGGGAAGCTCTCCAGAAAGCTGTAGCTCTTATGTGTCATCTCCTTTTCGTAGAGCTGATAAATGCTTGTTACGGCAAAGCCAACCTTCAAGTCTGCAGTGAGTGTCGTGGCGAGTGTGTCCTGCTTACCCGTGGCGGCGCGGCTCACCACAAGCGTCACCTTGCGAAGGCGCAGGCTGTCGGCAGTGCTCTTTGTCGCTGCGAGCTGATCGTTGATGCGGCTGATCTCATCGGTAAACTCATTGTAGGAGTCGACAGACTTACCATTCAGTGCCAAGATCTTGTCGCCTTTCTTCAGCCCCATCTTCCAGGCCGGTGTTTCTATAGAGTCCTTGCTGTCCTCCGCTACCGGTAGATGTTGCAGCACAGTGTCGACAACAGCGGGAGTGAACGGAGCCACGAAGCGGGGCGTTGACTTCAGCATGCCCAACAGATTGATATGGCCTGGCAGAGCGATACGCATCTTCTTGCCGTCACGGATGATGTCGGCATAGTGGGCTTCGGAAAGATCGCGGTAGACATCAACGTTGAAGTCCTTGAACGGACGCTTGTCGGTGCCCATCAGGATATCGTGGTCACGGAAGCCAAGCTGCTTGGCCTCGGTGTTGAATTTCATGCCTTGGCTCATGTCTGCCACACGCACGTAGCTCTCGCCCCAGTGAAACATGATCATAGAGTAGATAAACAGTGCCAACACAAAGTTGACCGTCACACCAGCCACCATAATGATGAGCCGTTGCCATGCCGGCTTGGTGCGGAACTCCCACGGTTGCGGGTCACACTTCATCTGCTCGGTGTCCATGCTCTCGTCGATCATACCAGCAATCTTACAATAACCGCCGAGAGGCAACCAACCCATGCCGTATTCGGTTTCGCTGTTCTTCGGTTTGAAACTAAAGAGCTTACCGCTCCACTTGCCGATGGAGACGTCGAAGAAAATAAAGAACTTCTCCACCCGGACTCCAAAGAGCTTAGATGCCAGCGCATGTCCGCCCTCATGAAGCAATACCAACAACGAGATGGACAGAATGAACTGGAGAAGTTTAATCAGAAAAATTTCCATTTATAACTAATAAATTACTAATTGCGAATTACTTGGCGTGACTTAGCGCCAGTGAATACTTTGCCACGCCTTCCTTGCAGAGACTTGCTCGCTGTGCTTGCCGAGACTTGTCAGTGCTGAGCCATCCGTTCGGTTTGCCGCTGTTGTGCAACGGCCTCAGCTCGTTCTTTTATGCCTTTCCGCCCTCCACGTTTTTCCTTGCGATCTCCCTTGCTTCCTTATCTGTTTGCAGATAAGTGTCGAGATCAGGGTTCTTGTCAAACGTAGTCTGCTCCATGGTCTTGCGGATGACGTCGGCCATACCGAGGAACGAGCAGCGGCCTTGTCGGAACGCGGCGTTAGCCACCTCGTTGGCAGCGTTGAGAATACACGGCATATTACCGCCCTGACGGATTGCCTCATACGCAAGCACCAAGCACTCAAACTTCTTTGTGTCAGGCTCAAAGAACTCCAGTTTCTGTGCCTTGAACAGATCGAGTCGCTCACCATTGAGAGGCAGGCGTTCGGGGAAGGAGAAAGCATACTGGATAGGCAGCCTCATGTCGGGAACACCAAGCTGAGCCTTCACGGCGCCGTCCATAAACTGCACACCGCTGTGCACGATGCTCTGCGGATGAATCAGCACTTGAATGCGGGTGGCAGGCACGCCGAAGAGCCACTTAGCCTCCATCACCTCAAAACCCTTGTTCATCAGTGACGCTGAGTCGATAGTGATCTTTGCTCCCATGTCCCATGTGGGATGATTGAGGGCGTCGGCTGCGGTGACATGCTCCAACTGCTCATGAGTGTAGAGACGGAAGGGACCGCCACTGCAGGTGAGCAAGATCTTGTCTACCTCGTTCCGATCCTCTCCAACCAAACACTGGAAGATGGCGCTATGCTCTGAGTCGACCGGCAAGAGGCTAACATGGTATTGGGCCACCAAGCTGAGGATCAGCTCACCGGCAACGACGAGCGTTTCCTTGTTGGCCAGGCAAATTTTCTTTCCGGCCTTGATGGCGTTGATGGTAGGCACCAGTCCTGCAAAGCCAACCATAGAAGCCAATACCGTGTCGATAGGACCGGCCTCCACGATTTCCTCCAAGGCTTTCTTGCCCGCATAGACTTTGATGTCGGGACGGTCAGAAAGCGCGGCCTGCAATTCCTCGTAGTGATGCTCATTGGCGATGACCACTGCGGCAGGATTAAACTGCCGGGCCTGTGCTGCCAGCTTCTCTACACTGTTGTTCGCCGTGAGGCAGTAGACCTCATAGCGGTCGGGGTGCTGGGCGATGACATCAAGGGCCTGCGTGCCGATGCTACCCGTAGAACCGAGTATGCAGATCGACTGCTTGCGAGACTGCTGATCATCGTGAAGAGTTGCGTATTTTGTCATTTCTATCTTTAAGTGCTATATATAATATGGTGTAGCCGTTGCAGCTTCAGCGACAACGACTATAATTCAAGCAGTCCGTCAGGTATGTCCAAGACGATCTGACGGCCTGCAATATCTACGTCAACGACCAGTTCTTCCGAAGCAGGAATAAGCACATCGCTGCCGTCTTCCCGTTCCACCTCCAACAGCGTGTTGACCGTAGAAACATCGATGCCTGCAACGCGACCAACGACACGGTCGTCATGTTGATGATCAAGAACTTTAAAACCTTGAAGCTGTTGCCACGACACTTCCTTCGACTCACCATTGTCGGCAAGGCTGTGAGGGAAATACACGTCATAGCCCGTCAGCTCACGCGCCTGTTGCTCGCTGTCGATGTTTTCCAGTTTCATCAGCACCACGTCATCAGACCGGAAGCGATACTCCTCGATAAAGAACGGCACAAGGATGCCGTCGACATCGAGCATGAGATAATCAGCGTCGACACGGTCAAAGACATCGTCGTCGCACTGCATGCTCAGTTCTCCTTTCACGCCATGGGGTTTGCCCATGCGCCCGATCTTGAAAACATCCTCACGTCGTATCATGGTTTTGCTGTCATTGCGTTAATCGTCTACCCGTTCGATATGCGCACCCAACTCATTGAGTCGTGTGTCGATATTCTCATATCCGCGGTCGATCTGCTGGATGTTGTCGATACGGCTGGTGCCATTGGCACTCATTGCTGCAATAAGCAAAGCAATACCAGCACGGATATCGGGGCTTGTCATGCGACCGGCACGCAGACGGATGCGATGGTCCTGACCGATGACCACGGCACGATGCGGATCACAGAGAATGATCTGTGCGCCCATGTCAATGAGCTTGTCGACAAAGAACAGACGGCTCTCAAACATCTTCTGATGGACGAGAACAGAACCGCGCGCCTGCGTGGCCACGACGAGAAGCACAGACAGCAAGTCGGGAGTGAGTCCCGGCCATGGAGCGTCTGCCAATGTCATGATCGTACCGTCGATAAACGACTGCACCTCGTAGTGACTATGGTGTGGGATGATAAGGTCATCGCCCTCCTCTTTCACCTTCACGCCCAAACGACGGAAGGCATCAGGGATGATGCCGAGGTTGCGCAGTGACACGTCCTTGACGCGGATGCCATTGCCTACCATTGCCGCCATGCCGATGAACGAGCCTACTTCGATCATATCGGGCAACACACGGTGCTCAGCACCATGCAGACTTGTTACTCCGACTATCGTGATCAGATTGCTGCCGATGCCACTGATGTTTGCACCCATAGCGTTGAGCAGATGACAGAGTTGCTGGATATAAGGCTCACAGGCGGCGTTGTAGATCGTCGTCGTGCCTTTGGCCAGCACGGCAGCCATGATGATGTTGGCCGTGCCGGTCACACTGGCCTCGTCGAGAAGCATGTAGGTGCCCTTGAGATGCTGGGCCCGTATCTGAAAAACGCTGCAATCCTCACTGTGCTCGAGCTTGGCGCCGAGTTTCTTGAAGCCAAGGAAGTGGGTGTCAAGACGGCGGCGGCCTATCTTGTCACCACCAGGCTTGGCCACAGTAGCCTTACCAAAGCGACCAAGCAAAGGACCAAACATCAGCACAGAGCCGCGCAGGGCCGAACACTTCTTCACAAACTCCAGGCTGTCGAGATAGTCGAGATTGAGTTCATCGGCCTGGAACGTATAGTCGCCGGGCGCATTGGCTGTCACCTTCACCCCGATGTCCTTGAGCAGTCTGATCAGATTGTTGACATCGAGAATGTTGGGCACATTACTGATCTTCACCGCGTCGCTCGTGAGCAATGTGGCGCAGATCACCTCTAAAGCCTCGTTCTTGGCACCCTGTGGCGTGATGGATCCACTCAGGGCATGGCCGCCTTCGATAATGAATGATGCCATAAGCTGTCGTGATTACTTTCTTTTGCGTTTTTTGGAAGGAGCAGGTTGCTGGCGCTCACGCGTATCGATCTTCTCAAACTTGAACGTATCCAAGTCGAGTTGAATCTTTCCGTCGGTATACCGTGCCAAGTCGTCAGCGACTTTCTCATTGTCGCTGTAGCCGTGGCTCCACTGCACGAGGTCGCGCTTCATTTGGTTGGCTGTCAGTGCCACGAGATGGTCACGCTCTGGTCCGGGCTCCATCGTCTTCAGCTGGTCAAAGAGTTCAAAGACCATCGAGCCATAGTGGCGCACGGGAATATGCGACATCGGATAGGGTACCGGCTGGGGCTTGTCAAGGATCACCTTGGCCTCATTGACATCGTATGGCCAGTCGATATCCAACTTGAAATCAGTCATCAATGCCAGATGGTCCCAAAGCTTCTGCTTATAATCAGCACTCTCGCGTACCTGTGGGAACATCCGCTCCATCGTAGCGACGATCGCATATGCACAGCGCAACCGCTCGGCCTTGGTCTTCAGTCCGACGGCATAGTCTGCCATGTTCTGCACTTCACGACCATATTCCGGCAGGACGAGTTTCTCGCGCTGGGTGTTATAGTCTAATCCTTTAATATTCATGTGTGGTAACGTGTGGCTTTCGCCATTTATGTTGTGTGGAGTAGTAAGAGATATGCTTACAGGAGCTTACGTGGTAACTTAGCCACAAAGTTCTTCAGATAGAACGGTACGAAGTAGGCAACATCCTCAAACTGTTCCTGAGCCATGCGCTTTTCTGCCAGTGGCAGCATGTTCTTGGCGATCGGCTCTATGCCCTCGATGAAGTGTGCATTGGGATGATTGATGACATCCTTGCATTTCTGTGCACCGTTACCGAAGAAATAGACGGGATGCTCGTCGAGATACGCTTTGTAAGCATCGCCATCCACCACGTCAGCATGGATAGGGCGCACCTCATGGAGCGAGCGGTCAAAGAGCTGGGCATAGACTTCCATGCGGCGGGCATCGAGCATCGGGCACAGCAGGGCGTCCTCTTCTCTCACCATCTCCTGCAACAGCACCGGCACGCAGAGCAACTCCAGCGTGGGGACGCCGATGAGCTTCAGTCCACGTCCATAGCAGATGCCCTTGGCCATAGACACGCCTATGCGCAGACCGGTGTAGGAACCCGGACCGCAACTCACGGCAACGGCATCCAAGGGGATGGCATGGTTATCGGTGAAAGAAAGAGCCTCATCGACAAACGATCCTAAGCGCTCGGCATGATTGGGACCGCTATGGTCTTCCTTCTCAAAAAAACAGCTTCCGTCTTGCGTGACGGCCACGGAGCACACATTCGTGCTCGTTTCTATATTCAATATGCAAGACATAATCTAAAACTTAATATATTCTCACTTGCTTATTTATCAAGTATGCCTATTCTGTGCAAAGATAACTAATTTGTAGCACTTAAAGAGTATTCAACATGCTTTTTTAAGAAAATAAAGGAAATAGTCGGTCTGCAGGCACTTATCTCCCCGATTTTTTGTATATTTGCACGAACTAAATTATTTCAAGTCGTTATGATACAGTCAATGACAGGCTATGGCCGCGCTACAGTGACCTTTCAAGCCAAGAAGATACACATTGAAGTGAAGTCGCTCAACAGCAAGGCCCTTGACCTTTCCACGCGCATCGCTCCCATCTACCGTGAAGAGGAGATGGAGATCAGACAGATGATTGCCAAAGTACTCATCCGTGGCAAGGTGGACTTCTCTGTTTGGATTGAGAAAGACGACACACAGGCCAGTATGCCCATCAACACCGCGATCGTGGAATCATATTACAAACAGATCAAAGCGGTATCAGCCAAGACCGGTATCCCCGAGCCGCAGAATTGGTACGACGTGTTGCTGCGCCTGCCCGACACCCTCGGCAAACCGGAAGAAGATGAACTCAGCGAAGAGGAGTGGACTGCCGTCCGCGCTGGTATTGAGGCTGCGCTTGCAGACCTGCAGGCTTTCCGCCGCCAGGAAGGTGCCGCACTGGAAAAAAAGTTCCATGAGAAGATCGATAACATCGAGGCACTACTGAAGTCTATCGAGCCTTACGAGAAGAGCCGCGTGCCAAAGATCAAAGAGGTGATCGTCAAAGGACTGGAGCAGATCCCTGAGGTGGACTACGACAAGAACCGGTTAGAGCAGGAGCTCATCTACTATATAGAGAAGCTGGACATCAGTGAGGAGAAGCAGCGACTGACCAATCACCTGAAATACTTCCGCGAGACGCTCGACGAGGATAAGCCCAACGGCAAGAAGCTGGGCTTCATCGCCCAAGAGATGGGACGCGAAATCAACACCACGGGTTCCAAAAGCAATCAGGCTGAGATGCAGAACATCGTGGTGAAGATGAAAGACGAGCTCGAGCAGATCAAGGAACAAGTGCTCAACGCTTTGTAAAGAGCAGCCTCACCCTCAGCCCCTTCCCCCAAGGGAGGGGAGTGATACGCTCCAAGAGTCGAGCAGAGGTAACGGTATTGTAGAGTAGCTGCTTGACGATTGGTTTTGTTTGACGCTGCTCAGCAGCGTCTTTCTGGCTTGTCCTTCATTCATCATTGCGTCAATTCATCCTTCATCCTTCAACATTCATCATTGTACAATGGGTAAACTCATCATATTCTCCGCACCATCAGGCAGTGGCAAAAGCACCATCGTGAGCTGGCTGATGAAAGAACATCCGGAACTGAAGCTGGTCTTCTCCATCAGTTGCACGAGCCGTGCACCGCGTGGCACCGAGCGCAATGGTGTGGAATATTTCTTCCTCACCGCCGACGAATTCAAGAAGAAGATACAGGCCGGCGAGTTTCTTGAGTACGAAGAAGTCTACAAGGACCGCTTCTATGGCACGCTGAAATCGCAGGTAGAAACGCAGACGGCAAGAGGCGAAAACGTCGTCTTTGACGTCGATGTGAAAGGCGGCTGCAACATCAAACGGCAGTACGGCGACCGCGCCCTGAGCCTATTCATTCAGCCGCCATCGATCGACGAACTGCGCAGCCGACTCGTCCATCGTGCTACCGACGCGCCGGAAGTCATCGAGCAGCGATTGGCCAAAGCCTCTTACGAACTGACCTTTGCTCCTCAGTTCGACTACGTGGTTGTCAACGATGACCTGAAGCAAGCCGAAGAGGAGACCTATCGTCTCGTCAAGGAATTTCTTGGGAAATAAGCACCTTTCGTTATGGCTCGTATCGGCATCTTCGGCGGCAGCTTCAATCCTATCCATGTGGGACACATCGCCTTGGCGCGCCAGCTCCTCCGGCTGGCACGTCTTGACGAGATTCTCTTTGTCGTCTCTCCGCTAAATCCTTTCAAGAAGCAGGACACCGACCTGATGGCCGACGATTATCGTCTGGCTCTCGTGGAGACGGCATTACAGGAAGAGCCGAAGATGAGAGCCAGCGATGTGGAGTTCCATCTGCCCAAGCCGTCTTATATGTGGCGGACACTTGAGCATCTGAGCCTGTCTCTTTCTGATGACGAGCTTGTGCTGATTATCGGTGCTGACAACTGGTTGGCCTTTAATCGTTGGGCACACTATGAAGAGATCCTCAGCCGCTACGAGCTCGCTGTCTATCCACGCCCCGGATATCCCATCGACACCACTTCACTGCCAACCAACGTACACGTCTACTCCACCGTGCTCTTTCCCGAAAACAGCACGGAGATAAGGCGTCGGCTCGCTGCCGGCGAGTCGATCCACGGATTG
>R21__coassemble_1664_pt1 | contig 14455 bp, 9 predicted proteins | sample R21__metabat2_high_PE_018 | metagenome-assembled genome bin R21
TGTTTGCATAAATAATAAGAAATAGAGGATGCATCAGAATTTTGATACACCCTCTTACATTTTTTGCGATATTGAAAGTTGGTCGAATGTCTCAAGTGGCATTGGAGGCCTAACGTCAGACTTGATTAGAGTAACGATGAGCAGTGTTCTTCCCTATTCTATAATATCTGCTTTACTTCCTGTAAGTCAGGGATTTTCTTGAGCCTCCCCATAATCACCCTCACTTCTTCACGATCATGGACTCGAATCTCGATGGAGCCTTTGAAGATGCCCTCATCGGCAGTAAAAGCAACCTTGCGGATATTGACGTTCATCTTGTTGGAGATGACCTCAGAGACATCGCGCAGCATACCCTTACGGTCGATGCCATTGACCTCGATGGTTGCATCAAAGAAGAGTTGCTTGTGCATATCCCACTTAGCATCAAGGATACGCGGTCCAAAACTCGTCTTGAGCTTGCTGGCCACCGGACAGGAACGCTTGTGAATCTCTATGCGGTTCTTGCCGTCAATGAATCCCAGGATATCATCGCCTGGTATTGGATGACAACAATTGGGAAAGATATACATGCCAATGGTCTCCTCTGTAATGATGCAAGGTTTCTTCTTATCGAAGTCTTTTCCAACGACCAAAAGTTGTGGCATGTCGTCTTCCTTCTTCTTCTTGCCCTTGTTCAAGAATGGTACAAACTTGCGCCAACCTGTCGAACCACTTTCTTTCTTCTTGCCGTGAAGGATATCAAGATCCTTATCGCTGAGGATGATGGTGCGCTCGCCCAAAGCCTCGAAGAAGTCCTCATGTTTAGCAATATCGTGGAAGTCTGAAAGTTTGTCTACAACGGCAGTAGAAAGTTCCACGTCATTTTTGGCAAGCCAGTCATTCAGCGTTTTCTCGCCCTTTTTCTGTATCTCCCTACTCTCTCGCCTAAGCACTGCTTGAATCTTACCCTTTGCCTTGGCCGTAGATACGAAATTGATCCATGCGGGTTGCACGTGCTGGGAGTTGGAAGTAAGGATCTCCACCTGGTCACCACTTTGGAGTTTATGACTCAACGGCACAAGCTTATGATTGACCTTTGCGCCAATACAATGGCTACCCAAGAAGGTATGGATCTGAAAGGCAAAGTCGAGGACCGTACAGCCCGCAGGCAATGTCTTCACCTCACCTTTGGGAGTAAAGACAAAGATCTCGGAAGAAAACAGATTGAGTTTCACCGAGTCGAGGAAGTCCATGGCATCGGGTTGTGGATCATCAAGGATCTCCTTAATAGTACTCAGCCAGTTGTTGAGCTCGTCATCGTCGTGAGAGTATTCGCCTTCCTTATATTTCCAATGGGCGGCAAAGCCCTGCTCAGCGATCTCATTCATGCGCTGGGAACGAATCTGCACCTCAATCCACTGCCCCAGGCGTGACATCATCGTGGCGTGAAGAGCCTGATAGCCATTGGCCTTGGGATGGTTGACCCAGTCACGCAAGCGATCGGGATGACTCTTATAGATTTGGTTGAGGGCAACATAGATACGGAAGCACTCGTTGATTTCGTCCTTAGGGTCAGATGGTTTGAAGATGATACGTACGGCGAGGATGTCGTAGATCTCGTCGAAGGTTACATGCTTGTTTTGCATCTTAGACCAGATGGAGTAAGGACTCTTGACCCTGGCCTTGATTGTGTATTCGATGCCCATGTCATCAAGAGCCTTACGGATAGGTGCCGTGAAGTCATCAAAGACTCTGTTGCGCTGTTCCTCTGTGAAAGACAACTTATTGACAATGGAGACATACTCCTCGGGATGCTCATAGCGAAAACTCAGATCTTCAAGTTCCGTCTTGATCTTGTTCAGTCCCAGTCGGTTGGCAATGGGCGCATAGATATAGAGCGTCTCTCCCGCGATCTTGTATTGCTTGTTGGCAGGCTGTGACGCAAGCGTACGCATATTGTGCAGTCGGTCACAGATCTTGATGAGGATCACACGGATATCATCGCTCATCGTGAGTAACAGCTTCTTGAAGTTCTCTGCCTGTGCAGAGGCATGGTCACCAAAGATACCGCCACTGATCTTTGTGAGTCCATCGACGATCTTGGCGATCTTCTCTCCAAAGATATTCTCAATGTCTTCAGTAGTATAGTCCGTGTCCTCCACGACATCATGAAGCAAAGCGGCGCAGATGCTCGTAGAGCCCAGCCCCATCTCCTCGCAGGCAATCTGTGCCACGGCGATAGGATGCATGATATAGGGCTCGCCCGACAGCCGTCGCACGCCTTTATGAGCCTGGCGGGCGAAGTTAAACGCTTTGGTGATGATGTCCACCTTTTTTCGATGGGGCGAAGCGAGATAAGTATCCAGCAGATGCTGAAAGGCATCATTGATCATTTTGTTGTCAGCGACTTCGCGCTCCTTGTTTTTCTGCTCTAATTCGTCCATACGCCACAAGGTTATTTGACTTTAATCTTCTTTCCTTTCTGAATCGTACTTCCCGAGATACCATTCAACTTACGGAGTTTCTTCACCGTGGTATGGTTTCTTTCTGCAATCTCACTGAGGGTATCCCCGCTCTTGACGGTTACGCTCTTGGACTGCTGTCCTTTATCTTTGCTTTTTTGTTTTTTGCTTTTCTTACTACCCTTACTCTTGGAACTACTGTCTTGGCTCTTACGAGAACGAGAACTGCGCTTGCGTGAGGAGCGCTTGCTCTGTCCACTTTCATTGGTATCGTCGTTGTCGCTCTCGTCAACAGTCTTCTGCTCTACTTCTTTGCTTGAGGTAGAATCGTCTTGAGAATTGGTTGCCGTAGCTTCGGTATCCTCGGCCTTGCTATCCTCTGCTTTCTTCTTGCTGGAGGACCTTGACACGAGAGAGACCTGATTCTTGTTCACCACATAGTGTCCGCCTTCAGCCTCAACCTCGGTACGTTTGGGCTGATAGTCTGTCGGGGCATAGGCATAGACAGAGTCCTCATTGTCGATGAACTTATTAATCATCGCTTCCGGCAGTCTGAGCGTAGCCTGCCCGCTGTTGCCGTTGACGATGTCACGGCGATACTGAGGATTGAGATCACGAATCTCGTCAATGTCCATCCCCAGCACATGGGCGATCTGCTCGAAATGTACGTCACGGTCGACCATCACCGTATCGGTCTTTTCTGGAAGTGTCGTCTTCAATGGACAGATATTGTGATCGCAATAATAGTTCATGATATAGTTGGCAGCGATGAATGCCGGAACATATCCGCGTGTTTCCTTGGGCAGACGCGGATAGATTTTCCAGTAGTCACGCTCGCCATGAGAACGGCGGATCGCTTTATTGATCTTGTCAGCCCCACAGTTGTAAGCAGCGATAACGAGATTCCAGTCTCCCAATTTCTTATAGAGGTCGCTCAGATAATGTGCGGCAGCATAAGACGCCTTGTAAAGGTCACGTCGCTCATCAACGAGCGAGTTGACGGTGAGGTCATTGCGCTTGGCCGTTGTGATCATAAACTGCCAAAGCCCCACAGCGCCCACACGGGAGACAGCCTGAGGATTGAGGGCGGACTCGATGACGGGAAGGTATTTCAACTCCAGCGGCAGATCGTAGGCCTCCAACGCTTCCTCAAAAACGGGAATATAGAAATTCTGCGCCCCAAGCATGTAGGCTACGGAATGACGCAGTTCACCTGTGTAGCGGTCAATGAATTTCTGCACGATGTCGTTGTAAGGCATCTCAATGATGGTCGGCAACTTACGCAACCGTTGCTTATAGACATCGGCGGAGTAAGTGCGATTGACATCCGGCATATTGCAGTTGGGATCGTGGCTCAGAAAATTCTTAGCCTTATAGATTTGGGTTGTGCTGTCAAGCTCCTGTGTCATCGACGTAGGCAGATCGATTTGCTCTTCCCTGCCATTGGCATTGGTGACAGTCACAGTCTTCTCCTGATTGACCTGTGCCCGAACAGAGGGGGCAAAGGCCAACAGTAGCAGCGTGACGATAATATATGTCTTTCTCATAATAACGTTCTAAAAATTGATGGCGCACCGCAAGCCAATGCCGCTTTGGCGTAAGGCAAGCAGCGAGTTGCCTGTGTCGTTGGTGATGACGGTCGGCGAAACACGCAGACTCAAGTTAGGAGAGATGTCGAACTGCGAGAGTGATGCGTCGACATAAGCATCGACCACAGAAAGTCCGTAGATGCCTATCATCACAAACACACTCATGTCTCGCCAACGGCGATAACGATCCTTGCGTTTGCGGAACACCTCTTTCCATTTATCCTCGTTCTCCGGCGTGATTGTCGAACCCAAATGCAGAAACTTGTTGTAGCTCTCTGTTGTCGGGTCGTTGTCCATGATGTCGAGATAAGCTTGGCTATAGTCGCGGTACATCATGTTGTTCCACCGTAACGCGTAAGCGCAACCAACAAACCCACCATAGAAGATCGGTAACTTCCAGTATTTACGGTTATAGATCTGTCCGGCTCCCGGCAACACGAGGGCCAGCCACAAAGCACGTTTGGACTCGGGCTTCCATGTAGCCCAATCGCGGTGCTTATGCTGATGAGAGCTGTCACCTTTCATTGCGAGAGACTGTCCGTTCTTTGTCAGACCCATGATCCTCGTGCTATCGATGAGCATTGTGTCGGGCTCAGCCACCTGCTTTTGTTTCGCCTTCGCATGATGCTGGGCAGCTGCCGACAGCATCACCATCAGCAATAAGGCTGAAAGCCCTGCTTTCATAATTATATATCTCAGTGTCTTCACACGTCTATTTATTGTTCTTGCTTGAGTTGATCTAAGATTCCCATCAGCTTCTCGAAATCCTGCTCGTTATTGAAAGGAATGCTGATTTTACCTTTTCCCTTGCTGGTGCATGTCACAGCCACTTTGGTATGCAGCACACCTGAGAGCCGGTCACGTGCCTGAGAGTAAGTTTCCGGCAGTTGAGCCTTGGCAGCTATCTTCTTCTTTCCACTCTCAATGTCCTCACCGTTTTTAAGATGCTGCACCATCTCTTCTACCTTTCTGACCGACCATCCGTTTTTAAGTATCTCCTTAAATACCTTCAACTGCAATGAAGGGCTGTCGAGAGCCAGCAGCGCACGGGCGTGACCCATGTCGATCTCTTTCTTTTGCAAAGACATCTGCACTTGTGCCGGCAACTTCAACAGTCGTAGGTAGTTGGTGATGGCGGTGCGGCTCTTCCCTACCCTTTCCGACACCTTCTCCTGTGTCATACCGGTGTTCTCCAGCAGATGCTCGTAGGCCAACGCAATCTCTATGGCATTCAGATCCTCGCGCTGGATGTTCTCCACGAGCGCCATCTCCATGACATTCTCGTCCTTGATGGTACGGATATAAGCCGGGATCGTCGTTTTACCGGCCAACTGCGAGGCACGCCAGCGACGCTCACCGGCAATGATCTGAAAGCGGTTCTCGGCAATCTGTCGCAACGTGATGGGCTGTATGATGCCTATCTCACGAATGCTGTTGGCCAGTTCCTGCAATGCCTCACTGTCGAAAAGACTTCGGGGCTGGTCGGAATTGGGCTCAATCTGTTCGAGAGGAATTTCGCTGATGGTCGACGACCCCTGCGTACGCACCGACTCGGTAGAGATCAGCGCGTCAAGGCCACGGCCCAAAGCATTATATTTCTTGTGTACTGCCATATTGCAATGTCGAATATTGAATAATGAGTGTTGAATGGAGAGAAAGCAATAAATGATGAGTGTTGAGTGTTGAATGATGAATGAAACATGATGTTAGTGATGAATTCAACATTCATCATTCAACACTCAACATTCTCTCATTCGTTTTTCTCTATGATCTCCTTGGCGAGAGCGAGATGGTTCTTCGCTCCGGTAGAGTCAGCGTCGTAGAGAATCACCGGTAAACCATGGCTGGGACTCTCCGAGAGTTTCACATTGCGTTGGATCACGGTCTTAAAGACCAGTTCCTGGAAATGACGCTTCACCTCATCATAGATTTGGTTGGCAAGTCTCAGTCGGCTGTCATACATAGTCAGCAGGAAGCCCTCGATTTCGAGCTTCGGGTTAAGCTTGCTCTTAACGATTTTAATGGTGTTGAGCAGTTTGCTGATGCCTTCCAACGCGAAGTACTCGCATTGTACCGGAATGATCACCGAGTTGGCTGCCGTCAGGGCATTGACGGTGATCAGACCCAGTGAGGGGGAGCAGTCGATGAGAATATAGTCATACTCGTCGCGTAAAGGATCCAGTATGCCTTTGATCACCTTCTCACGGTTCTTGAGGTTGATCATCTCAATCTCAGCTCCTACCAAGTCGATATGGCTGGGAATAATATCCAGCTTCTCAATGTCTGTCGTATAGATGGCATCCCTCACATCAGCGTGATCGATAATGCACTCATAGAGCGAACAGTCCACTTCACTAAGATCTACACCGAGTCCGCTGGATGCGTTTGCCTGAGGGTCAGCATCTACTACGAGCACCGATTTCTCCAATGTAGCAAGAGAGGCCGCCAAATTGATGGTTGTCGTGGTTTTGCCCACGCCGCCCTTTTGATTGGCCAAAGCTATTATTTTTGCCATTTCTATTCGTCTTTAATGTCTGCCTGATGGATGTCGTTGCCCTTTCCTCCTCATGGGCAGACATGGAATTATGATTGCAAAGATACATATTTTAGACGAAAATGCCAATTATTATAGGTTTTTTCGTATTTTTGCAAGACAATTAATATTTAACAGATGAAAAGCAACCGACCTCTGATATTGATTTCCAATGATGACGGCTATCATTCACCCGGCATCAAGAAGCTGGTAGACATTGTCAGCCCACAAGCTGATGTCCTCGTCGTAGCACCCGAAAGCGCCCGTTCCGGATACTCTTGCGCCTTCTCCGCGACAGATTATCTGCGGCTCAAACCACGACACAACATGGGAGATACCACCGTGTGGTCATGCACCGGCACACCTGTCGACTGTGTGAAGATCGCCATTGACCAGTTTTGCAAGGAGCGAAAACCTGATCTGATCCTCGGCGGCATCAATCATGGAGACAATTCCTCAGTGAATAATCATTACAGCGGTACGATGGGTATCGCTAAGGAAGGATGCCTTAAAGGTATTCCTTCCATCGCCTTCTCCAGTTGTTTCTACAACGAGGATGCCAACCTTGAGCCTCTGCGCCCCTACGTGGAGCAGATTGTCAGCAAAGTACTGGCAAAAGGTTTGCCGAAAGGTGTTTGCCTTAACGTCAACTTCCCCGCCACTGAGACTTTCAAGGGCGTGAAGGTGTGCCGGATGACACAGGGCAGCTGGATCAGCGAGATCGTCAAAGAGCGCCATCCGAGAGGCTATGACTATTTTTGGGTAGTAGGAAAATATCGCAACGATGAGCCACAGGCTGAGGACAGCGACCAGTGGGCGGTCAACCACGACTACGTAGCTATCACGCCGACTACCATCGACGTCACCGACTATGACTTCATGGACACGGTGCGCGACTGGAATATTAAATAAGGAGCATACGCGATATAAGATATAAGAAGTATGAGGAACACAAAACTTGGATAGACAAGACACATGAAGTACTATCTCATAGCAGGCGAGGCTTCCGGCGACCTGCATGCCAGCCGGCTGATGCACAGCCTCAAAGAGCAGGACGCGGAGGCCACCTTCCGCTTTATCGGTGGAGACATGATGGCCGCCGAGGGCGGTAAGCCTTTTCGGCACTACAAAGACTTGGCCTACATGGGCTTTATCCCCGTGCTGCTCCATGCCCGCACCATCCTGCGCAACATGGCGCAATGTAAGGAAGACATCATGAGATGGACGCCCGACGTGGTGATCCTCGTCGACTATCCAGGATTCAACCTGAGTATTGCTAAGTTTGTGCATGCCAAGGTGGGCACGCCTGTGTTTTACTATATCTCACCGAAGATATGGGCATGGAAGGAATGGCGCATCAAAGCGATCCGTCGCGATGTCAATGAGCTCTTTTCCATACTTCCTTTTGAGGTAGACTTCTTCGAGCGCAAGCACCACTACCCCATCCACTACGTCGGCAATCCTACCGCGGAAGAGGTGAAAACGTTCCGCGACAACTACCACGAGTCTAAAGAAGCCTTCTGCCAGCGTCATGGGTTGGATGCCAAGCGGCCTATCCTGGCATTGCTCGCCGGCAGCCGCAAACAAGAGATCAAAGACAACCTGCCCACAATGATCACAGCCGCCCTCCCCTACTGCAAGGGCGAGAAGGGCTACCAGATGGTGTTGGCAGGAGCACCGTCCATCGACGATGACTATTATAGCCGCATACTCAAAGGACAGCCCGTCACAAAAGTGAGCGAAGAAACCTATCAGTTGCTTTCCCATGCCACCTCGGCATTGGTCACCAGTGGCACAGCAACACTCGAGACCGCACTGCTCGGTGTCCCGCAGGTAGTATGCTACAAGACTCCCGTTGGCCCGCTGATCCGCTGGGCTTTCAACCACATTATCCAATGCCGCTTTATCAGTCTCATCAATCTCATCGCCGACAAAGAGATCGTCACAGAGCTCTTTGCCGACCGCTTCAGCGTGAAGAATATCCGCCACGGACTGGACCGCATACTCCCGGGACAGCCTGACAGAGCCACCATGCTTCAAGGCTACCAACTTGTTGCTGAGCGATTGGGCAGGCAAAGCGCACCCGACACTGCCGCCAAAGAGATGATAGAGATTCTCAAACAGGAGGCCCGATAACAAACAGGGGCACCCTTACCATTTTACGAGTCTTAGACTCACAAGCGTATCAAGACCGCTCTTGAGACCTCACACCAACGTGTCAAGGCTGCTCTTGAGGCGTTGCAGTTTATCGCGCACGGTGATGAGCGTAGTCAGCAACTCTTGCGAGCGGTCGGCGCCGTCTTTGTTTTCACGAAGATATTTGCGTGCATTGGCAATCTTGAAGCCACGCACTTTGATGAGATTATAGATAACCTTCACCTCTTTAATATCATCCTCACTGTACTGCCGCACTTTGGTTCCGGGCACCGTCTTAGGATGGAGATTGGGAAACTCTTTCTCCCAATAGCGCAGCGTACTTTCCGCTACGTCAACCATCTCAGCCACCTCCTTGATCGAGTAATAAAGCCTCTTGGGCTTATCTGTTTTCAGCACCATAGCCTGATAATTTTACTATTTTGGGGCAAAGATAACAAAAAAGAATCATTTCTGCAATCTTTTTAGTACCTTTGCACCTGTATGTCAAAAGAATAAAAGAAACAAATAAAACATATATCATCATGATGACAGCAAATGAAATCCGCGACTCATTTAAAAAGTTCTTTGAGTCGAAAGGACACGTCATCGTTCCGTCTGCCCCGATGGTTATTAAGGACGACCCGACGTTGATGTTTACGAATGCAGGTATGAACCAGTGGAAAGACATCATCCTTGGCACCAAGGATCCCAATCCACGCCGTCGCTGCGACTCGCAGAAGTGTCTGCGCGTCAGCGGTAAGCACAACGACCTAGAAGAGGTAGGACATGATACCTACCACCACACGATGTTCGAGATGCTCGGCAACTGGAGCTTCGGTGACTACTTCAAGGAGGGAGCCATCGACTACGCCTGGGAATATCTCGTCGACGTGCTGCATCTCAACCCCGCCGACCTCTATGTCACAGTTTTCGAGGGCGACCCCACGGAAGGACTGGAGCGTGACGACGAGGCCGCTAAGTACTGGAGCAAGCACGTGCCTGCCGACCACATCATCAACGGCAACAAGCACGACAACTTCTGGGAGATGGGTGAGACCGGTCCTTGCGGTCCCTGCTCCGAAATTCATGTAGACTCACGCCCTGAGAATGAGAAAGCAAAGGTGCCCGGACGCGAACTCGTCAACAAAGACGACCCGCAGGTCATCGAGATTTGGAATATCGTCTTCATGCAGTTCAACCGCAAGGCTGACGGCAACTTGGAACCGCTGCCTATGCACGTCATCGATACCGGTATGGGCTTTGAGCGCCTCGTGCGTATGCTGCAAGGCAAGAACTCCAACTACGACACGGATATCTTCCAGCCCATCATCAAGGAGATTGAGAACCTCTCAGGAAAGAAATATGGCTACACCACGCCGACTGGAGAGAATGGTGAGGGTGCCAACGAGCAGGAAAAGATCGACATCGCCATGCGTGTGGTTGCCGACCACCTGCGTGCCGTGGCCTTCTCCATCGCCGACGGCCAGTTGCCCAGCAACGCCAAGGCTGGATATGTCATCCGCCGTATCCTGCGCCGTGCCGTCCGCTACGCATATACCTTCCTCGACCAGAAGAGTGCTTTCCTCTATAAGCTCATACCCGTACTCGTACAGGAGATGGGCGAGGCTTATCCCGAGCTGCCCGCCCAGCAGGAACTCATCAGCCGCGTGATGAAAGAAGAGGAGGACAGCTTCCTGCGTACCCTCGACAAGGGTATCCAGCTGCTCAGCGGCGACATGGACGAGCTGCGTGCTCACGGAAAGACCGAACTCGACGGCGAGAGCGCCTTCCGTCTCTTCGACACCTATGGCTTCCCACTTGACCTCACCGAGCTCATCTGCAGGGAAAACGGCTACACCGTTGACGAGAAAGGCTTCGACGTGGAGATGGAGAAGCAGAAGGCACGTGCCCGCAACGCTGCCGTCGTGGAGAACGGCGACTGGGTGGAACTGCGCCAGGGCGAGCAGGAGTTTGTCGGCTATGACTACTCGGAATACGAATGCCACATCCTCCGCTACCGCAAGGTAACTCAAAAGAAGAACACTTTTTACGAGGTCGTTCTCGACCATACTCCGTTCTACGGCGAAATGGGTGGTCAGGTCGGCGACCAGGGCGTGCTCGTTTCCAGCGACGAGACCGTCAACGTCATTGACACCAAGCGCGAAAACAACCAGAGCATACACATCGTAAAGCAGATGCCTAAGAATCCCGAAGCCGACTTCATGGCCTGCGTAGATATCGACAAGCGCAACGGCTCAGCTGCCAACCACTCAGCTACTCACCTGCTCGACTTTGCACTGAAGCAGGTGCTCGGCGACCATATAGAACAAAAAGGATCTTATGTTGATGCTGACACGCTGCGTTTCGACTTCTCCCATTTCCAGAAGGTCACTCCCGAGGAACTGCGCAAAGTGGAGCGAATCGTCAACGATATGATCCGTCAAGACATCCCCTTGGAGGAGCACCGCAACATGCCATTGGCAGAGGCAAAAGAATTGGGAGCAGTAGCCCTCTTCGGTGAGAAGTACGGTGACAGGGTGCGTGTAGTACGCTTCGGACCAAGTTGCGAGTTCTGTGGCGGCATCCACGTGAAGAGCACCGGCCACATCGGCTTCTTCAAGATCATCTCTGAGAGCAGCGTGGCTGCCGGTGTGCGCCGCATTGAGGCGCTCACTGGTAAGGCTTGCGAGGACGCTATCTATGAGGTAGAAGATATGATGAAAGACATCCAGGCCCTGTTCAACAATGCCAAGGACCTCAAGGCAACCATTGAGAAGAGTATCTCTGAGAACGCTTCTCTGAAGAAGCAGGTGGAGGGCTTCCGTCAGCAGACTGTAGATCGCACTGCAAAGACACTCGCTGAGCATGCTCAGGATGTAAACGGTGTGAAAGTCGTCAAGGCTGTGCTGCCCGTAGACCCGGCTTCAGCCAAAGACATTGTCTTCAAGGTGCGTGAGCAGATTCCCGCGAACCTCGTCTGTGTACTGGGCTCCCATCACGACAATCACCCATTGCTCTCCGTGATGTTCTCCGACGATATGGTGAAGAGTCATGGACTCAACGCCGGTAAGATTATCCGCGAGGCAGCTAAGCTCATCCAGGGCGGCGGCGGTGGTCAGCCCCACTATGCTCAGGCCGGTGGCAAGAACGCCGACGGTCTCTCTGCTGCTGTGGACAAGATCATTGAGCTCATAAAATTGTAAGAAATATAAGGGGTAAATCTTATTTCATAAAGCGCGGTCATCTACCATGCCCTATATATAAAAGGTGTAACCCACATCACAGATAGGCGCTGCCTTCCAAATTCATTTTGGAAGGCAGCGTTTTTTATGCCAATAAGTCAATTACCGTTATGCCTGCGAAGGTGCACATTCGTTCTGAAATAGGGGAAGAAAAGTTATCAGACATAAGAAGAGGGATCGAAGAACCTTCATTTTCAACTATTTCTTTTATTTTTGCAGCAGTAATAAAAAAGAATCATTTAACCATTTTATACTAAACCAACTATTACGTATGAACAGTAAACCATTACTAACCATCGCAGCCTTAGGTCTTTGTGCCACAACATGGGCACAGGCTCCGGCATTTCCCGGCGCGGAGGGCAATGGTCGCTATGTCACCGGTGGACGCGGAGGCAAGGTCGTGCATGTGACCAATCTCAACGACTCCGGTACCGGATCGCTGCGGGCCGCCGTAAAAGGTACCGACAAGAAAATCGTCATCTTCGATGTGGGCGGTGTCATCCCTTTGGTATCTGAACTGAAGATTGGTGCCAACACCACCATTCTCGGACAGACAGCCCCCTACCCCGGTGTCACGCTCCGGTACTATACTGTAAGACCCGGTGACAACAACATCATACGGTTCATACGTGTCAGACGCGGACAGGAAAAGGAGTTCGACGATGGAGCTGACGCCTGCTGGGGCAAGAACCTCAACGGCCTCATCCTCGACCACTGCTCACTATCGTGGAGCATCGACGAGGTAGGATCATTCTACGACAACAACAACTTCACCATGCAGTGGTGCACCCTCGGCGAAAGTCTCAACAATGCGGGACACGACAAGGGTGCTCACGGCTATGGCGGCATCTGGGGCGGCAAACTCGCCAGCTTCCATCATAACATGATCGCTCACGTGGCCAACCGCGCGCCACGCTTCAATGGCGCACGCTACAACTGGACAGGATACACCGCCAACAGTCTCTACTCCATCTACAAATGGCCCAATGCTGTGCAGGCCGAGAATGTAGACTTCCGCAACTGCCTCATCTTCGATTGGGGCACGGGAGGATGCTATGGCGGCCCCGGTGGAGGCTACATCAATATGGTGAACAACTACTATAAGGCTACGCCCGAGGTGAAAAACAAAAACCGTATCACCACCGTGTCCATCGCCAACAGCACGACATCTGCCGACGAGAAGACCTATCTCGACATGACCAGCCGATACTATATCAGCGGCAACTATGTCGACGCTAAGGACAGCAAGGGCAAAGTATATGGAGCCGACTACGACTGGAAAGGCGTAAAGTATGACGAGGGCGTGCAGACCATCAATGGCGAGGAATACACCAAAGACTCACTCTTCGCCTACGGTAAGGATGTGGAACACGTCAACAATGCCCAAGGCATCCCCTGTGTACGCATCAAACTCGACAAGGCCGTGGCTCCTATCGGTGAGGTGACTACCCACTCCGCCGAGAATGCCTACAGCAAGATCATGGCCTATGGCGGTGCCTCGCTCTTCCGCGACGACGTGGACAACCGCTATATGACAGAGGCAAAGAATGGCGCATCGACCTACACAGGTTCTGTGACAGGCGTCAAGGGACTCGTCGATAAGGTCCGTGATGTAGATGGCTATACCGAGGCAAACTTCCCCACAGGCAAGCGCGCATCCGACTTCGACAGCGACGGTGACGGTATGCCAGACGTTTGGGAGAAGGCTAACGGCCTCAATCCCAACGATGCCAGCGATGCTACTACCTACACGCTCGATGCGAAAGGCTATTATACCAATTTGGAAGTCTACGCCAACTCACTCGTAGAGGATATCATGAAGAATGAGAACAAGGATGCCATCACCACTGTCAACGAATATTATCCCACTTGCACGAAGGCCGACGGTCTGGATTATTATTCCGGAAGAATCGTAGAACGGGTGACACCCTCAGAGCCTTCTGACACAAAAACCGAGAAGGCCCTCTATTCCACAACCTTCACCGACTGGACAGATGCCAAGGCCAGCACGACAGAAACGACGGTGACGCAATCAACGAAGTATAGCCATGAGACGCTCACCTTTTCCATCTTCGACACACAGATCTGTTCCACGAACCAAAACACAAATAAGTTCCCCAACTGGACCGGCGGCTATCTGATGTGCAGCAAAAGCGCTGACCCTTACGTCATCACCTCTCCACTGGCCAGCATCACCCGTGTGCACTTTCGTCATGGAGCCACGGGCAGCAATCGTGGTTGGAAACTGGAGGCTAAAGGCGAAGGCGACACAGACTGGACAGTGCTGAGCAATACCGTAGCTGCTACGGCACAGGGCACAGACGTCGAAGTAAATGTCGACCGCACCAACTGCCAGCTGCGCTTCACCAACCTCAATGCCTCACAGAATGCCTATCTCTTCCAACTCGACATCTACGGCAATGTGAGTACAGGCGACCAGCCTTCTCTTGCCTCCTTTTCCGCCTACGGCAAGGAGTACACCGCAGAGGATTTCTTCACAGAGAATGCCAATGG
>R21__coassemble_1672_pt1 | contig 14398 bp, 7 predicted proteins | sample R21__metabat2_high_PE_018 | metagenome-assembled genome bin R21
AGCAGGGCAGCGGCTACGATCCGCAAGATCCCTATAAAGACCGCGACGCACGCCTGGCCATGACCGTGGCCGTCAATGGCGAGAAGTGGCCTGACAAGGATACGCTGAAAACCTTTGAGGGCGGTGCCAACTCGTCATCCGTCACCTACGGCACCCCTACGGGATACTATCTGAAGAAGTATATCAACAAGGGAACGATCATCGCCAAAACCGGTTCCAACAGCTTCACACACGAATGGGTCATCTTCCGCCTCGCCGAGTTCTACCTCGACTATGCCGAAGCAGCGCTCAACTACACCGGCAGCGGATACACGGCTCCCGAGGGATTGCCCATGACAGCTGCCCAGGCTATCAATGTCGTCAGGACCAGAGCCAAGCAGCCCAACATGGCTACGGGACTCAGCTTCGACGCGTTCAAGAAGAAATACGAGAACGAGCGTTTCGTGGAGCTCGCCTTCGAGGGGCACCGCTTCTTCGACCTCAGACGCTGGAAAGAGGCTCCGCAATACCTCAAGGACATCCGCGGCATGAAGATCACACGCCAGGACGACGGTACGATGAAATATGAGGGGCAGACCATCGCCACACGCACGTGGGACGACAAATGGTATCTCTTCCCCTTCCCGCAGAAAGACGTGCTCAACTGTCATCTCACACAGAACGAAGGGTGGAAATAAAACCATCGGATCTCAACGGCTATTCAGGACGGGGATCAACCCCGTCCTGACTCACACGAAAGTAACAATCCATTAATGAATAGTATCACATTCTAAAAACCAAAGCGTATGAAAAACGTTTATTACCTATTTCTCGTACTCGCAGGACTGCTTTGCTCCTTGAGTACCAGCGCCAAGAAAGTTCTCTACAGCCAGAACTTCGAAACGGTCACCAGCGTGGCAGAGACGGGATGGGACTCACCATCCGCTGCCGCCGGACTGAGCATCGGCTCAGATGACAACGGCAAGTTCCTCAGATTCGTCCCCTCGGGCAACGACCGCTCGGCACACCTCTACTGGGAGGCCTCGCCCATCAAGAACGAGCTCAGCGCCGACTTCACCAGCTACCAGGTCACCTTCGGCTTCTGCTTCAACAAATTTGGTAACAATCACATGACCTCGGAGATCGCCGTGATGTCTGACAAGTCCAGCGCAACGAAAAAGCCCAACACCAACTACCGCATCAGCAATAAAGGTGCGCTCTTCGATCTCACACAGCTCGGTAACACCGGCCGCACGGCTTCTGCCACGGGCGACCAGGACTTTGCCATCAACGGCGACTCGACCAACTACAAAGCTCTTACCGCAGGCGTTTACTACACCATCACGCTCGACATCGACACGCTGGCACGCACGGTGCAATACACCATAAAGTCGGCAACCTCCGATGATCCCATCGCCTCTGACGTGTACACCGTACCCGGGGGCGTGGACATGACCGCAACGGGACTCTATGTCCTCGGTGGTCGCTATACCCCGGACATCATGTTCGACGACATTGAGGTCAGCGTGGACAAGACTGCTGCCAACACACCGGCTGTCACGCTCATGGGCATCAACAATGCGCAGCGCGTCTACACCATCAAGTTCCAGGAGGACGAGATTCTGCATCTCGACTTCAACGGCACTACTACCGATGTCAACTACTCCGACGTGGACAATGGCACCTACACTTGGTCCAACAATCCCAACTACGATCCCAACAACACCGACAAGGCCGTGACCGACGCTTGCGAGAGTGGTACGCTGAAAGCGTGGACTACGCTCGACAACCTGAAGTCTGACGAGGTCGTCACCGAGGTCACTAACAATGTCATCGCCCTGCCTGCCGCTGTCGCTACTGTCGTCAACGTCAAGGTCGGCTATGCCAAGATCTACAACGTCACTTGCGACAACAGCAACACGCCGCTCACGCCGACTATCTATGGTACTTATAAATTTACCGGCAAGGACGGCAAGGTCACAGCGTCTGCAGCTCCCAAAGCCTTCCCTCTCAGCATCGACGTGGACCAGGCCGGAACGCTGGAAATCACTTCTCAGGCTTTCGGCTATGGCTCGACAAGCACCACTGTCGAGAACGACGTGGAGTATGAGGTGAAGAGGACTGTTGACCTGGCTCACATGACGGAGCAGGAAATCACTGCTGCCGGATTTGAGAAAGGCGACAACGCAGGTGGCAAATTTGTTGATTACGGCCGCTTCTATGGACTGTCCACCACTGAGACTGAGGTAGACAAGGACGGCAATACGAATCCGAAGAAGATCGTCTACAACGTGATTCCGCAGTACACCAAGAAGGCTTCTGCCTTCACCGACGCCAATGTCATCGGCGGACTCGTCGCCTGCGGTCCTGATGGCAATCAGACAGACGCTGCAGCTTATGTACCTGTCACCGCACACATCTATCAGGGCATCGGCCTCGTCCTCGACGGCCGCAAGGGCGACGACGGCGCTGGCTCATGGATCAGCAACTGGTTCTTCAAGGTAGACGGCGCGACAGCAGACGACATCGTCACCGTGGCTTCTGTGGGCAATTATGGCGGCACTTCGCTCCATCCTTCAGTAGCCTCTCTTGATGAGTATCTTGCTCAGGACAACGCTCCTGTGACCGCTGTGCTCGCTGGCGACAAACCTTTCAGCCTCTATCGTATCTCCGACGCTTTGGGCAAGGTGGCTGTCTACACGGCCAAGGGGGGTGCAACAGGCATCAAGACCATCAACGCTAACACTCAGAACCCTGCCAACGCTCCGATCTACTCACTCAACGGTGTGCGTATGAGCAGCAAGAACAACCTGCCGAAAGGGGTCTACATCCAGGGCGGCAAGAAGTTCGTGGTGAAGTAAATCGCTTATCACGAAATAGAGTTCATCTTTTGTGTAGCATATAATGAAGGAGAACCATCTTCGGACTTGCAGAAGGCCGGGATGGTTCTTTTTTTGTTTTCTCTCATGCTGCCCTTAAATATGGATGAGCTGTCCGATAACCTTGCGATGCAACCCATAAACAAAAGCGCACCCAATGCCCCGGCCCACAGCAAGGTGTTTCCCCACAGAGGCATCATCTGTTTCACGCAAGAGGCTTTGGGATGATTTCATTACAGCATTCTGCTTTGACTTTTCTTTGTTGAATAAACTGACATTTTTCCGCCCTTTTCCTTGCGATTTTCTGAACCGACACCCATGCTGCTCTCAAATACGCGAATTTTGAGAGTGTTTTTATAATCATTTGATACACAAAACGTTACAGACACAACGCTTTCTTATCTCCAAGAAAACCGCAATTTTTACAATGAAATATTAGTGATGTTGCTTATCAGAAAGCCTTTTTGATGCTGTCATCTCGGTAAGATGACATGGTCAGAAAGGCACTTTGACCAGGTCAGAAAGCCTTTCTGACAGTATCAGAAAGGTACTTTGACAACGACAGACCACAAAAATGAATGTCCCATCGTGGTTTTTTCTTGTTTTCAGGTTTCCTCGCTCTCTATATCGCAACCCAGCGGTGATGACTTTTTGTAAATATTCATCTATCTAAAAGAGGCTCTTTTATGCGATCAACGAATTTACGTTGTTCTTGATGTTCCCGCAGAAGGTGCGTTAAAAGAGTGCATCAATGTGAGGGTGAGCATCACTGCGAGCAATCATCACGTAAGTATACGATGCTGTGTAGCGAAGGGGGAAGAAAAAGAATAAAAAAGCACAATTTCCTTTGCTGTTACATCCATTTCGCTTAACTTTGCAAGGGATAAGTGACGTTTTTATTGAGTCATTCGTTAAGATTTAGGCTATGGAAGAAGAGAAGTTTGCGTTTACACCAGATGAACAGAGGGAAACCAAGGAACTCCATGACGACCTCAAGGAGAAGCTCGCCGACAACTTGAAACCCGGCGATGAAGAGCGGCTGACGGCTTTCATAGAGCGAACGATGAAGCAGGGCGGCGTCCGACGCGATGTCTTCGGACTGAACCCTATCCTCACCTCCTTGCAGACAGCACGGATCACCGTTGACGAGATCGGACTGCGGCGCGACGGCGTCATCGCCACCATGCTCTATGGCTGTCTCGGCGATAACCTCGACGCCGTGGAAGAGATACGTCAGGACTTCGGCGACGACGTGGCGCGTATCGTACACGGACTCATCCGCATACAGAAACTCTATGAGAAAAACCCGGTCATCGAGAGCGAGAACTTCCGCAATCTGCTACTGAGCTTCGCCGAGGACATGCGCGTGATCCTCATCATGATCGCCGACCGCGTGAATATCATGCGGCAGATACGTGACACGCCCAACAAGGAGGCACAGCACGAGGTATCGGAAGAGGCCAGCTATCTCTATGCGCCACTGGCACATAAACTCGGACTCTACACGCTGAAGAGTGAGCTTGAGGATCTCTCGCTCAAATATCTCGAACACGACGCCTACTATATGATTAAGGAGAAGCTCAATGCCACCAAGCAGGCACGCGACGCTTATATCGACCGCTTCATCGGACCTGTCAAAGCACGTCTCGAGGAGGCTGGACTGAAATTCCACATCAAGGGACGCACCAAGAGTATACACTCGATCTGGCAGAAGATGAAGAAGCAGCAGTGCGGCTTCGAGGGCATCTACGACCTCTTCGCCATCCGCATCATCCTTGACTCACCATTAGAAAAAGAGAAACAGCAGTGCTGGCAGGTCTACTCCATCATCACCGATATGTACCAGCCCAACCCGAAACGACTGCGCGACTGGCTCAGCGTGCCGAAGAGCAATGGCTACGAGAGTCTCCACATCACCGTGCTCGGACCGGAGAACAAATGGGTGGAGGTGCAGATACGTACTGAGCGCATGGATGATATCGCCGAGCACGGTCTCGCTGCTCATTGGCGCTACAAGGGTATCAAGAGCGGAGGACAGATGGACGAGTGGCTCGCCAACATACGCTCTGCGCTCGAAGCCGGAGACGGACTGCAGGTCATGGATCAGTTCCGCATGGACCTGACTCCCGACGAGATCTACGCCTTCACGCCGAAGGGCGACCTCTTTAAGTTCCCCGCCGGCGTGACGGTGCTCGACTTCGCCTACCGCATCCACTCCAAAATTGGCAACAGCTGTGTGGGCGGACGCGTCAACGGAAAAGTGGTCTCCATGCGACATGAACTTCACTCGGGCGACAGTGTGGAGATCATCACGCAGGGCAACCAGAGTCCGAAGCGCGACTGGCTGAACATCGTGAAGACCTCTAAGGCTAAATCCAAGATTCGTCTGGCACTGAAAGAGACGCAGGCCAAGGACGGACTCTACGCCAAGGAGTTGCTCGAGCGCCGCTTTAAGAATAAGAAGGTGGAGATCGAGGAAAGCGTCATGGGGCATCTCATCAAGAAGATGGGCTTCAAGGAGACGTCGGACTTCTACCGCCAGATCGCCGACGGCAAGCTCGATCCCAACGAGGTCATCGACCGCTACGTAGCTGTGCGCGACCATCTGCAAAACGCTACCAAGGAGCACGAGACGGTGTCGGCAGAGAACTTCTCCTTTGAGAGTCCCGACGAGGAGCTTACCCACAGCGACGACGACGTGCTCACCATCGACCGGAACCTCAAGGGCATCGACTATCAGCTCGCTCCCTGCTGCCATCCTATCTACGGCGATCCAATCTTTGGCTTCGTCACGGCAGGCGGCGGCATCAAGATTCACCGCACCGACTGCCCCAACGCGGCAGAGATGCGACGCCGCTTTGGCTACCGCATCGTCAAGGCGCGGTGGAGCGGCAAGGGGCAGTCGAAATACGCGATCACCCTGCGCGTCATCGGCAACGACGACATCGGCGTGGTGAGCAACCTGACCAACGTCATCTCCAAGGACGAGAAGATCGTCATGCGGTCCATCAACATCGACAGCCATGACGGCCTCTTCTCCGGCAACCTCGTCGTACAGCTCGAGGACACCACCCGCCTGCAAAGTCTGATCAAGAAGCTAAAGGCAGTGAAGGGAGTGAGAGATGTGAGCAGGATATAAAGGGAGAACGACCCTAAAGCCCCTCAGCCCTCCGGGCCTTGCTTCCCCCAAAAAGGGAGGGAATGGCAATACCGGTGCCATACCTATAATATATGTCCCCCCTTATTACCGGATTACAATCCTTGCAACATATCATCTTATAGAATGACATCATTTCTCCGCCTGCTTGCATTGGCCGTGGCATGGCTGTGGAGCGTGGCACTGCTCAGCGCTTTCGAACCAAAGCGCTATCATCTCGACGTGCTGGCTATGAACAATGGGCTGCCGAGCAACTTCGTCGACGACATCTACCAAGACAGCTATGGCTTCATCTGGGTGTGTACGCGTGCCGGTGGTCTGATACGCTACGACGGATACACCTTCGACTATTTCGACAGCAAGGAGTGGGGCGGCGCACTGCTGCGCAGCCACTCCTGCAAGAATGTAGTGGAGGACAACTACCACCGGCTGTGGATCGCTTTCGACGACTACACAGGCGTGCTGAGTCTCGACAACATGAAGGAACAGACGCCTAAGTGCGCCACAACAGAGTTGACAAAACGACTGCAACGCGCCCTGAACGAAGGCGGCATCAGAACCTATAAGGACGGACGGGGCAACATCTGGGTGGCTACCACCGGTCATCTCTATCGCCTCTCCTTCGACACCACGGGCACCGTGGTGGCATTGGCCGTCCTACCCTACCGGCTCAACGCGCCCGACGTGGCAATGTACGATGTCGGCGGCAATGGCACCGTTTGGCTGGGCTACAACACCAGCATCGCGCAACTCTCTGTGCAGAGCGACCGCATCATCGCCTATAACCGCAATGCGCGCTTCGCCCCAATAATGGGAAGCATCTTCTCGATCATTCCTTATCAGGGACATCTATGGTTAGGCACCTTCAGTGGCATCTATATCAACGACAAAGCCAAGACTTATCTCTCGCAGGGAACAATGCCCATGAGCCTGACCCACAACCTCGTGACCAGCTTCGCCATCGGCGCTGACCATGAACTGCTCATCGGCACGCTGGGCGGCATGGATGTCTACGACCCGCGCGCTCACCGGATCACTCAATATAATATGAGTAGCGCTGACCTTCCGCTCACCAGCAATTTCATTAACTGCTTCCTCGTCTCTCAGGGGCAGATATGGATCGGCACTGAGTCGGGCGGCATCAACAAACTGTCGCCGCGCCTGCTCAGTCTGGTCAACTACGTTCACTCTCCACGTGACGCCGGCTCTATCTCGCCCAACTGTGTCAACGCGATGTATGCCCAACACGACGGTACGCTGTGGGTGGGTACCGTCGAGGGCGGTCTCAACCGCAAAGCGGCAGGCTCCAATACCTTTGTCCACTACACCACCGCCAACTCCGCCCTTCCCCACAACAGCGTATCCACGCTCACCGCCGACCGCGCTGACCACACACTGTGGATCGGCACATGGGGCGGCGGCGTCTGCTCACTCGACATGCAGCACCCGTCGATGATCCGCCCCTTGGTAATCCAGCCGCCTATGCAACGGATGCTCGACTTCACCGGCGCCTTAGCTGTCGACGAACGTAACCAAGGACTATGGGTAGGCAGCAACGTGGGACTGTTCTTCTATGACTTCCGTCGTGGCGTGCTCACCGACCCCTTTCCCGGCAACCGCATGGTCAGCGGATGCGTCGGCAGCGTCATCACCCACGACCACCAGCTCTTCGTCGGCTGTCAGCAGGGCATGATACAGGTGGACCTCACCTCGCGCCGCGGCTCGCTGTTCACACGCCACCGCCACTATACCTATAAACTCGACGACCCGAAGAGCGGCATTCTGGAGAAGATACAATCGTTTTGCGAGGGTCGCGACGGCACGCTGTGGATCGGCAGCAACGGCTATGGACTCTACCGTGCCGTGCGCCATGACCGCGACTATCGCTTCCGAGTATACACCACCGCCGACGGTCTGCCAAGCAACGCCGTGAAAGGCATCGCCGAGGACCGCAAGGGACGGCTGTGGATCACCACCGATCACGGCCTGTCGATGATGAATGTCAAGGCTGAGAGCTTCGACAACTTTACCGAGGCCGACGGTCTGGTCAGTTCTCAGTTCTATTTCAACTCCGCCATTCTCTCGCCCCAGGGCATCGTCTACCTTGGCACATGCAATGGTCTGACGGCATTGATGGGACTGAACCGTCAGCCCGCTAAGGCCACGCACCTGTGCTTCACACGACTCTTTGTCGACAACGAAGAGGTCAGAGCAGACTCACCCATCCTGAAGGAGAACATCGCACGGGCACGCACCATCCGCCTCCACGAGAGCAACAAGTCGTTTGCCATTGAGTTTTCCACGCTCGACTATGGCCGTGGCCACGACGAGGTCTACAGCTATCGCATGAAAGGATATGAGGACGACTGGATCCGGCTACAACCGGGACAGCACAGCGTGCGCTACTCTACTCTGCCGCCAGGCCACTATCAGTTTGAGGTGGCTTATGGCAGTACGGTCGACGGCCATCCGCAGCGCACGATAGCCATCGACGTGGTGGTCACTCCTTATTTCTATAAGAGCTGGTGGTTTATGCTCCTCGTGATGGCGGCCGCCACCCTCTCCACCGTCTATTTCTATCGTCGCCGCATGGCGGTGATGCGCGACCGTGAGGCGGAGCGACTCTACCGTCCTATCGAGATGGCACTCAAGGAGAGCGAGAACCCAATAGAGCTGCAGTCGCGCGTGCAGACGATCCTCGGCAACCAGAAACGCTACACGCAAAGCGTCACCAAAACACAGCAGGCCGACAAGCAACAGGTAGAGCGAACATCACACTCGTTTATGGATCGTGTGATGTCGATCATGGAGTTGAACTACAGCGACCCGGAGTTTAGCGTGGAGCAGCTCTGCCATCAGCTGGGCATGAGCCGCAGCACGGTGAGCCGGAAGCTCAACGACGAGACGGGGGAGTCCACGACGCAGTTCATCCGCAACTACCGCCTTGACTTGGCGCGACGGATCCTTATGGAGAACGTGGGCAACCGCAACATTTCTGAGATCGCCTTCCGTGTGGGCTTCAACGACCCAAAGTACTTCACACGCTGCTTCACAAAGAAATATGGACAATCGCCAAGCACGTTCCAAGGGTAGAAGCAGGCTCACCGTAGGATGCCACAGCCTCGGAAAGACTGTATCTATCCATTGACTGCCTCGAAGATAGAATCCTTACAGATGACTATTTTTCGCAAGCGCTACACGAGACACAAGAGCCCGGCATCTGTGACATGTGCTATCTGTGAGAAATAAAAACTCAGTGAAAGAGGTCTCACGGATTTTACAGAACTCACAGATTCCTTCTTGTCGCCAAGCATGGCGAGGCAAGGGCGTTATAAGGCCCGATAGCGTCTAATACTCTGTGGTGTTGAACAGTTGGTTGATCTTTCCTTCTTTCACATTGTCCGTCAGAAGGCTGTGCAGCTCGCTCCATGAGAAGGAGGTGGCTGGCGAGAATGCCGACGAATGCATATAGCAGAGCAGGGAGAGATAGAACGCACGGCCCTCGGGATGAGCGGCGGCTTGATCAAGGTCGCTCATGCACATGAGCAGAGGCACGACGGGCGCGCACCACTGCCGCCACCGCTCAGGCGTGACGAGTCCCTTGTCGCGCAGGTTGGCATCGAGCACACCGACGTAGGCACTGCCCTGACCGGGATAGTCCTGGAGGTCGAGCAACTGAAATCCCGCCATGTTGCGTGTGCGCAGATCCATCTCTATGTCGGCTTTGTAGAGTTCCACCGCCCATGCGCCGCTAGCCCGATGGAAGGCTTGCATCTGGTCGAGCATACCGGCACGCGACAGCCGCTGACGGAACACCGACATGTTGTAAGGCCGCAACACACCTTGGTACTCGGGTATCTCACGGTCGAAATCGGGGTACGACTGGAACTGTCCCGTCTCATGGCTGATAACAGGAACCGTAGCCGTGTTGCAAGCCGCGTCGAAATTCATAGAAGTATTCGGGCGCCAATGGTTGATCATTCCACCGTCGGCAGCATCGGCAAAGCTGAACGAGCCGCGCGTATGCGTGTTGTATGCGCCCCATGCCTCGCCGCCGAGACGGCAGGTGGTGACGTAGTCCATACCCGGCTGAATGCCCTGATAACCGAGGTAATAGTTTGAGCCGAAGGTGAAAAGGATCTGTGGTGCCACGCGCCGGAAGTCATCGACAAAGCGCCGCATCGCGGGCACTGATCCCCACAGCTCATTGCCCAGAGCCATCATGGCGAACGACGGATGACGGCCATATTCCCGCAGGATATTCATCCCCTCTTTGTGCAGAAACGTCATCAGCACCGAGTCCTTCTCATTGAAGTCGCCCCAGAACGGCAACTCGGGCTGCAGATAGACATGCAGGCTGTCCGCGGCGACAAAGGCTGCCTCGGGAGGGCACCAGGAGTGGAAGCGCACGTGGTTGATGCCGTAGGAGGTGAGCAGACGCAGATAAGCGAACCACGACGCCGTGTCCATCGGCACATGTCCCGTCTGCGGCCATACGCAGGCATCATGCTTGCCGCGCAGAAACACCATCTTGCCATTGTCGAAAAAGTGATGGCCGTCGGTCGTCAGCCTTGGACGGACGCTTGCTGATGCCGTGCGCTGGTCTGTGGTTGCGGCCATACTACCCTGCCCCACTCCATCTTTCACCTGCCCCACTCCATCCTTTCCTTGTCGTATCTCTTCAGCCCTGAGCTCCATCCTGCCGATGATGCCGTTCCAGTTGGTCTGCGTGTCTTCGGTATAGGCGTGCGACGAGGCATACAGCTGCGAGGGCACGCCACGGCTGTTGTCCACCACAATGGTCAGCAGATGGGGTCCCGGCTTCAGCTTTCGGGGCAGCACATAGCGCTGCGGCGTAGAGATGTCGTTGCACGAGTCGATGAGTTGTCCGTCGAGGTAGAGCCACGACGGCTTGGTGCGCTCCAAAAACAGCGTGACGTGGCGGCGCTTCCAAGATTTCGGTATGACGATGCCACGGCTGTAGATTGCCGCGCCCTTGTAGCTATAGGCTCTTGTCAGGTGTGTGGTCTCGGTGGTGTCGGCCGGAGCGCTGCCGAGGCGGTTGGTATCCGTCGTACCTGGCAGCGTCCCCTGCCTGCTGTGTCCGTCGGCAAGTCTTACCATCCATGCTCCGCTGATGTCAATAACGTTCTGCTGGGCATAGACGTTAATTGGCAAAAACAAGGCAAGAAGCGCAAGCGTGCACAGCAAAGCGGCCCGCGACAAATGCGTGGAAAAAAGTTGCAAGCAGGAAGAAAAAGCATACAAGTTCATGGTAGATGTCGTTTAGCGTTAGGTCATTGGATGAGAAAGATGGCAGGAACTTACTTTGTCTCTCGTGTCGTCTCCATCGAAAACTTGACGAAGCCAAGATTAAGGCCGAAAGTGAATCTCTGCATTCTCACGGGCAGCGGATCCTTGAAGATGTTATTCATCATTCCGCGTACTTTATCCTGCTCTTTCTCTGAAGGCACTCCACCTGCGACTATCGTGTTGTTAATGTGCTGCAAACCACGTGCCAGAACACGCAGCTTGGTGAAAGTATCAATGATAGCGATAGTCACCTGTGTGGCTGTTGGCGACTTCAATATGGTGGCAAGCATATAAAGTCCTTGCTCCGTAAAAGCGTGTGGCGTAACTGTGGAATGCTTCAACCTATTGAACCGGTCGAAATTTTCGACCAGTCCATCTTTCTCGCTCTTTTCCAGCGTGATAACATAACCCTCGGGGAACTTATCAGGGTTATTGCGCAATGCTTCATTGACGCGCTTTGTCTCCACACCATACAATTCCGCTACATCGCGGTCGATGATCACCTGCTTGCCGCGAAGCACGACAAGACGACTCTCCGCTCGCTCTATTTGTTTTTCTTTCTCCTCCATATTTGCAAAGATAAACAAAAAACTGATAAGTGAGAATACTGTGGAAGATTTTTTTGTTTTCCATGTATGACGCCCTCATTCTCCCAGCTAAACATTCTGCGTGATACCGCAAGCTTCTTTCTCATCTTTAAGTATTTCGCTGGGATAATAGAAAAAATATACCCCAAAGCTCTAACAATACGGTAAGCCTTGGGGTAATTTGTTGTTGAGTATAGTCAGGAACAAAGAAGAGCCGAACGACAGCCGTTAAGTCTCCATGATCCTTACAACCTCTATCGAATACGATACCTGTTGTCGCTGCCATTGATGGTACCACCCATTTTGTTTTCGCTTCCAGCACAAAAGGAAGTCGTAACCATGCAGAGTACAACAGATTCTGGTGCTTGGTATATTTTTGTAGTCATAATACGTTTAGATTTAAGAATTAATGTTTCATGATCTTCTTACCGTTGACAATATATATGCCAGCAGGTAGAGAAGTGAAGGCAGAACGCTCGAAGCGCTGGCCCTGCAGATTATAGATATAAAGATTAGACTGCAGATGGCGCTCAACGACAGAGATGCCTGTCGTAGAATCATCGCCTATAAACACCATCCCCAGCTTGGCCTTCACATCCTGCTTACCATCTTTGATTCACTCTTTCTGCTTCTCTATAATGAAGTATTTTCCTGACACAATTTTGTCAAAAAGTTCCCAACATAAGTACCACTTTCCTAACCTATTTGCCGCGATGAGCACCCAGTAATATCACAAGGATGATACAAAGGAAACATGGCATCCATCCACTCATTGAAGGATGCTGAAACAGAGACACGAAGACACAGAGTGTTTAGAAATAGGGATATAGGGTAGAAGCTTTTTAGGCTTGAGAGACTACAGTGTTGCACTACCCTTCCACTCTCTATGAAATATCCTTTCACCCACAGCTCCCCCATATTACGAATTTGTATCTTGTTCTCGCACCTCTTACAACTCCTGAACCTCTGCGAGTTCCATAAGAGAGAATGTTCATTTATCGCTAAGAACTACAAAATATAAAAACCTCCAACGCTCCTCGCCAAATGCTGACGATAAGCAAAAGTCCGAAAGCAAAAACAAAGAGATGAGGAATAGTAGTCGGTAAGAGAATCGAACTCTTATGCCAAGATTGAGAATCTTGTATCCTAACCGTTAGATGAACCGACCGTTAAGCGATAAAAAATCCTCTCTGTACGAGGCGGAGAGGCAAGTAATGTAGTCGGTAAGAGAATCGAACTCTTATGCCAAGATTGAGAATCTTGTATCCTAACCGTTAGATGAACCGACCAAATGAAGGCCTAAACCTTGCGGAAGCTGGGGGATTCGAACCCCCGGTACGCGAAAAGCGCACGGCAGTTTAGCAAACTGCTGGTTTCAGCCACTCACCCAAACTTCCAAAGTTGGTAAACAACTTACAGCATTTTCCAAATGCGGTGCAAAGGTAATACTTTTATTTTGTTCTACCAAACTTTTGCCGAACTTTTTCTTTCCTATTCTTAGTTTTAACTGGATACAAATCCAGATATTGCCTCACACCGAAAGAATGTTCTCTACTTTATACCATCATCATTTTTACCAAGGCAGCGTGTTCTTGAACAGCACATCCTTGATATCCTTCTCGTGGTCGTAAAAGAAGCGGGCAACGATGGACGAGAGAATAGCAGATGTCGGCAACTTCTCGTCACCGGCATACTTCAATCGGTCCAACACATTCTTCAGCGTCTCATCAATATAGATCGTTGCCAACTTACCACCGCCGACTTTATAGTCATGTGCCAAGTCGAGGAAGAGTTGCCAAGAGTCCTTGCTGTCATCACGTGTCACGTGATACTCGCGCTCAGCGCTGGCCTCACTCTTCGGACGACGGCCACGGCGTGACTGAACATCTTCCATATTTGTCACACCTTGCAAGTACGCGTTAGACGCAGAGCGTGATGGCTGCGCACCATTGCGGACATTGGCCGGGCGAATCACACTATTGCGCTGAGAAGGCTGTTCCACAGGCTGACGGTCCTGATAGTGGCGGTCATCATGTACGGCGACAGGCTCTGCCTCACGGCCCGTACGTTCCTCTGTCTCTTGATAACCGCCTTGCTCAGCGTCAGAAGCAGATAGAGTGGGGGAGCCTGGGCGCTCCTCCTCTACATTGTCCTGTCCATTTTCCAGCTGAGTCGTGTCTACACTATCCCCATGTTCAGCGCGGAGCTCTTCTCCACTCTCTTCTGTCTGCTCTTCACGCTGTTCCTCAGATTGTTCTTCACGACTATTTTGATTCGGCTGTGCTCCACTTTGGAGACCTTTTACAAGATCAGAAATGCTGCCGGGAAGCAAAACTGATGTTTTTTTCTTAGCCATATTATATCTTTATATATATATTTGTTTAAACTTACAATCTTATAATTAAATGTATAATACGAATATATAAATAGACAAAACTATTATAAGCTATAGATAAGCGTCTTGTTAACAATAAGTTATACTA
>R21__coassemble_1697_pt1 | contig 14267 bp, 10 predicted proteins | sample R21__metabat2_high_PE_018 | metagenome-assembled genome bin R21
CATTAGTTTTCTCGTGCTGAGTCTGCTTTCAGCTGCGGCACAGTCGAGCACCAAGCAGCCCATTGACAGCACCGCTATCGCGGACTCCACGCGCCAGACTTTCACCGCGCTGATCGAGACGCCGAAGGCGAGCATCAGCGGCATCTGCCTGCTCGTGCAGGACAGCGACACCATCAAGGGCGCCGTCGTCAACGAGTTTGGCATCACCGCCCTGGACTTTGCCTACGCCCGCAAGGCCGCCAAGGTCAGGTTGGTGAGCGCCGCGCCGATGCTCGACAAATGGTACATGCGGCCCGTGATCACGGCCGACATCCGCATGTTGCTCCACGCGCTGCGCGAGGGAAAGTTCAGCTATGAGGACGAGAAATACCATATCAAATACACGCTGTCGCCTATCCACGACGACGGCAACAACGAAAACGACAATCAAGACGATGATACTGAAGAATCAACTCTACCAGATTGAGCACAGCCAAGAAGGCGAAGGCACCAAGCAGTTTACGATAAGACTGCTCAAGGACTGCCCGATCTATCGTGCCCACTTCCCCGGTCAGCCGATCACGCCCGGCGTCTGCATCGTGCAGATCGTACAGGAACTGCTGGAGCAGATCGTGGGACAGACACTCGAGATCAGTGAGGTGAAGAACGTGAAGTTCCTGCATGTCCTCTCACCCATTGACAATCCGGTGGTCGACATCGTGCTCACGGCAATCAAAACCAGTGGCGAAAACGTGTCGGCTAAGGCAGAGGTGAAGGAAGCGACAACCGTGTTCACCACCGTCTCTTTCGTCTGCCAGCCGATGAAGCGATCCACTCATTAGGCACAAACAAGAAGAAAGGATGTGCAATCAAGCGGAAGTGAAAGACACAAAACAAGAGGAAGTGCAAGCGCAAAGGAAAGAAGAAGAACAAGAACTGCAGGAGATCCGGCGACGGCTGCGTGCCCGCGGCATCTGCGTCATCATACCTACGTACAACAATGTGGGTACGATCCGACAGGTCGTGACCGACGTGCTGCGCTATTGCGCCGATGTCTTTGTCGTCGACGACGGCAGCGACGATGGTACAACAGCGGAAATTCGCGCGCTGAGCGACATCCGTCTGCTCCACTACGACCGCAACCGCGGCAAGGGCCACGCCTTGAAGACAGGTTTCCGCGCCGCCCTGCAGGCAGGTTTCGCCTACGCGATCACGATGGACGGCGACGGCCAGCACTTTGCCAAGGACATCCCCGCTTTCCTCGACGCCAACGACCGCTGGCCGGGAGCACTGATCCTTGGCTGTAGGAAAAAGGAAGGCATCAGCCGATCCAAAGGCAGCAACTTCGCCAACAGCTTCTCCAACTTCTGGTTCACCGTACAGACTTGTCGCCGCGTACCCGACACGCAGACAGGTTTCCGCCTCTATCCGCTGAGGAAGCTATGGGGTTATCGCCTGCTCACCGCCCGCTACGAAGCCGAACTGGAGTTGCTCGTCTTTGCCGCCTGGCATGGCGTCGCGATCCACAGCATTCCCGTCGATGTCTACTATCCGCCGGCTGAGGAGCGCGTCAGCCATTTCCGTCCGGGAGCTGACTTCGCGCGTATCAGCGTCCTCAACACGCTGCTCTGTGGGTTGGCCGTCGTCTATGGCTTGCCATGCTGGCTGTGGCGCAAGACGGCTACCATCCTGCGCACGCTCGGCGCCTTTCTCTTTTTTGTCTTCTTCATGATGGCCGTCATCACGCCCGGCGTGTGGCTCTATGTACATTGCGGACGCATGACCGAACGGAAGAAATGGCGGCTCCACCTGCTCATCTACCATGCCGCGCGTATCGTGGGCACAAAGATCGGAGTGCCCGGAGCCCGCTATCACAGCAACATCAGCAAAGACCTGGACTTCGACAAGCCGTCGGTGCTCATCTGCAACCATCAGTCCCATCTCGACCTCATCTATCTCCTCAGTTTGTCGCCACGCCTCATCTTTCTCACCAACGACTGGGTGTGGCACAATCCCTTCTACGGTTTTCTCATCCGCCACGCCGAATACTATCCCGCCGCCGAAGGTATCGACGCCCTCATGCCCCACTTCCGCTCACTCATCGGCCGCGGCTACAGCATCGCTATCTTCCCCGAGGGTACTCGCTCTTTCGACGGACGCATCGCACGATTCCACCAAGGTGCCTTCCACGTGGCCGAAGCGCTGGGGCTCGACATCATTCCGGCGTATCTCTACGGCACCGGCCGCATGCTGAAAAAGCGGACGTATCATCTGGCCAAAAGCCCCGTATACATGGAAGTGGGCAGCCCGCTGGCGCCCTCAGACTTGCAGGCTATGGGTGACACGCTGGCGCAAGCTCGCCACGTGCGCCATGACTACCTGCGCCATTATCAAGCTATCAAAGATCGGGAGGAACAACATGCTTAGTACAGCTCATCATCCGCATGTTGTCGTCATCGGCTCCGGACTGGGCGGTCTGACCACCGCCGTGGTCCTCGCCAAGAACGGCTACCGCGTCACCGTATTGGAGCAAGAGCGTCAAGCGGGCGGTTGCCTGCAGTGCTTCCGGCGCCGCGGGGTGAAGTTCGAGACGGGTATGCACTTCATCGGCAGCGCCCTGCCCGATCAAAGCCTTGACCGATTGTTCCACTACCTCGAGATGGGGGATGACGTGAAATTGTCGCAGCTCGATACCAAACAGTACAATGTCATCGGGCTTGGCGGTCATGACTTCGTGATGGGCAACGGCCGCGAGGCTTTTATCGAGGGACTGGCCAAGGACTTCCCCACGCAGCGCGACGCTCTCGACCGCTATTATGCTTTGGTGCAAAAGGTGGCTAGCGCCTCTTCGCTCCACTCGCTCCGCCATGCCGAATCCGACGATGTGGTGAGTAAAGAGTATCTCACACGCTCGGTCAATGAGGTCATCGACAACACTGTCAGCGATCCGCTGCTCGCCAACGTGCTGGTGGGTGACCTGCCGCTCTATGCCGCCGAGAAAGGCAAGACACCCTTTGCCACCCACGCCTTCATCCGAGACTTCTACGACCAAAGCGCTTTCCGCGTCATCGACGGCAGCGACCATATCGCCCAAGCGCTCATCGCCACGCTACAGCGCTATGGCAGCGAGGTGCTCACCACCCACCGCGTCACGCGCATCCTTTGCGACGCTACCCATGCAACGGGTGTTGAGGTGAACGGCGAAGAGTTTTTTGAAGCCGACTACATCATCTCCGACGCGCATCCGATACGCACGCTCGAACTCACAGACAGCCCTCTGATACGTCCTGCCTACCGCCACCGAGTCAACGCCATGCCGCAGACGGTGGGATGCTTCATCCTCTATCTCGACTTCAAACCGCAGTCGGTGCCGTATATGAACTATAACTACTTTGGCTATCAAAGCCCATCGCCATGGGGCTGTGAGCAATACACCGCCGACAGCTGGCCAAGGGGCTATCTCTATATGCACTTCTGTCACGAGGCCCAACCGCGATGGGCGCAGAGCGGACAGATCATTTCCTACATGAACATCAGCGACGTGCTGCCATGGAAAAATACGACGGTGGGCCACCGCGGCGCAGACTACGAAGCGCTGAAACAGCGCAAAGCCGACCAGCTGCTGCAATGCGTGGAGCAGCGCTTCCCGGGTCTGAGAGGTTGCATCGCCCACTGCTACACCTCCACACCACTGACCTATCTCGACTATACAGGTACGGCGGCGGGCTCGATGTACGGCATTGCCAAGGACATCGGACTGGGAGCAGGCTGCCGCGTCTCCCACCGCACACGCATCCCCAACCTCTTTCTCACCGGACAGAACATCAACTCCCATGGCATGCTCGGCGTGATGGTCGGCACCATCGTCACGTGCAGCGAGTTCCTCACGGCAGAGAAGATCTATCAGCAGATACAAAGTTGCACGTGATAGCGGCGGGAGAAATTCACAACCATAGAATCTTTTAATCAACTCGAAGGAAAAGACCATGAACGACAAAAATGTGGTGATCATAGGCGGAGGCTTAGGCGGACTCTTCACGGGCGCCCTCCTGGCCAAAGAGGGCTACCGCGTGACGGTGCTGGAAAAGAACGCCGCCATCGGCGGAGGCCTGCAGACGTTCCGCCGCATGGGCGAGGACTTCGACACAGGTATGCACGTCATCGCGGGCATGCGGCCTGGCGGTACCATCCGCCGCATCTGCGACTATCTCGGCATCACGCCTCAGATGCAGTTGCGCGACGTCGACGACGACTGCGCCGACGAGCTTTTCTTCCTCGAAGACCGCGCCACCTATCGCATTGGCTGCGGTCGCCAAGGTTTTGTCGACTCGCTGCAAAAGTCTTTCCCTGGCTGCCACGACGAGCTCACGGCCTATGTCAACGCGCTCTATCGCATGACCGACGCCATCGATCTCTTCAATCTGCGACCGACGCCGTCGGTGCTCACCGAGATGCCGCCACAGGCGTTGATGGCTGCCGACGCGTTCATCGCGCAATATGTCCACGACCCTAAGCTACGCAGCGTGCTGGCCTATATGAATCCGCTCTACGGCGGACAGGCGGGACACACGCCTGCTTATGTCCACGCCATCGTCAGCGTGCTCTATCTCCAAGGTGCCACCCGCTTCGTCGACGGCAGCAGCCATACCGCCGACCTGCTGGCCCAAGTGATCACCGACCACGGCGGTCAGGTGCTCGCCCACGACGCTGTCACCGCCATCGACGTGGAGAACCATGAGGTGAAGGCGGTGACGACAAGGAGCGGAAAGATCTATCATGCCGCTACGTTCATCAGCGACATCCACCCCACGGCGCTCGTCCAGCTCATCCACGGCAAGGCTTTCACCAAGGCCTACACCGAACGGGTGAAGCAAATCCCCGAGACGATCTCAGCCTTCTCGCTCTATCTGAAGATGCGACCAGGCTCCTTTCCCTATATCAACCACAGCGTCTACCTCATGTCGCACTACGACGACATCTGGAACTTCAGCCGCGAGGACCGCCCGTGGCCCCTCGGCCTGCTGATGATGACGCCACCGGTGAGCCGGCAACAGCCATGGAGCAGCAAGGTGCTCGTCACCGTGCCGATGCGGTTCAGTCAGGCTGAGCACTGGGCCGACACACTGACGGGGCGGCGCGGCGACGATTATGAACAATGGAAACAGCAGCGGGCACGCGAGGTACTGGCCATGGTGGAACAGCGCTACCCTGGTTTCTCCGGCAACATCGAGGGCATGGTCACCGCCTCTCCGCTGACCATCCGCGACTACTATGGCACAGCGGGCGGCGGCATAGCGGGCTTTGCGCGCGACTGCCACCAAATCCTTGACAGCCATCTGCCCGTGATGACGAAAGTGCGCAACCTGCTGCTCACCGGACAATTTGTCAATCTTCACGGCTTCTGCGGCGTTCCCTTAAGTGCCATCAACACGTCGGAGGCGCTGTCAGGACTGAACACCGTCGTCAACAAAATCAATGACTATGCCACAAAATGCTAAGAGTCTTATAATAAGGTGTATGCTCACGCAACGCGCCCATAGCATTCTCGGTGCGTTGCTGATGCTGACACTTCTGCCAACGCTTGCCGCGTCGGCCCAAACCCAACTGGAACGAATAAACATCTGGTCAGGCACAAGCGTGCACCATCGTGTGTGGCTGACGCCCTACCTCGCCGGAGCCAACAGCACGGCGGTCATCGTGTGTCCAGGCGGCAGCTATTTCTGGCACGACATGGACGCCGAAGGTGAGCAGGTCGGCCGCTGGCTCCAGCGTCATGGAATCTCGGCTTTCGTACTGCGCTACCGCACGGCCTATGTCCCCGCCTTTGTCCTGCACTACCGTTGGCTGCTGCGTGGCAACCGCTACCCCGACGCGCTCAACGATCTCAGGCAGTCGCTGCGCTATGTCAGAAGTCACGCCAAGGCATATGGCGTGGACACGATGCGCATCGGCGTGATGGGCTTCTCCGCCGGCGGCCATCTGGCGATGAGTGCCGTGGAACTGCTGCCACGCACGGAATGGCCCAAATTTGTCGTACCGGTCTATCCGGTGGTGACCTTCGTCGACCCTTGCATGCATAAACGGTCGCGACGGGGGCTGCTCGGTGACAGCCGCGAGCACAACCGGCGCCTCTGCGACTCGCTGTCGATGGAGCGCCATGTACCGGAAAATTGTCCTCCGGTATTTCTCATCAACTGCCACGACGACCCCATCGTCCATTATCACAATGCCGAGCTCCTCGACTCAGCGCTCACTGCCCGCCATGTGCCGCACCAATATATCCAGTACCGCACCGGCGGCCACGGCTTCGGGGCGTCGGAAGTCAAAGGCACAGCAGAGTGCCGTCAATGGAAGACAGCCTTCCTCAAGTGGCTGCAAGAACTCTTCAGCTGCCATGGAGGTTTGGAAGATTATGAGGAAGATAGAACCGTTGGTGGACGCGCCGCCACCCTTGCGCACTGAGCCGGGACAGCTTCTCTCCAGGACGTAGGAGGCAAAGCCGTCGAACTTGTTAAAGGATTGGTTGGCTAAAATGTTTCTGTCGGTGAGGAAGAGGATCTTCGGCCGTGTGTTCGTGCCGGCCACGTTTCTTCGTGCCTGGAGACATATCTCCTCTATCGAACTGTTTAGAAAACTGACAAAAAACGGCCTCTGAGAAGGCATTCCTTGAAAACAGAGGGACACTTGGCCGAAATTTCGCGATTTTCACGCTTTTTCTATTTGTCTGTATATCAACAACTTGAATTTTCTTGCGTTTTTTTGCTGTTGTCAGAAAGGTACTTTGATGCTGTCAACAAGCCTTGTTGACCCGGTCATCTCGCCTTTCTCTCCTTGTGAAATCGCCGAGATGACAGCATCAACAAGCCTTTCTGATCAGAAAAGCTTCGGTTTTTGATGTGGAGCGCACGATTTTCCGTCATTTTCATCGAAGTGCACTCTCTAAAAGTGAAGGTCAAAACGAAGAACTTTCGTCAAAAAAAAGTAGAAGATTATTATAGGGAACAACCATGAAGAGCACGACATAGTACTCGAAAAGGTACAATGATTGCAAAGGGAAGTACTTTTTTAGTATTACTTTAATACTATTATGCTTAATTTTCCTATTTTCTTGTATTTTTTTAAAGAAGCGCGACGTGATACTGTTTTTTTTTCCTATCTTTGCATGGCGATGCATGCATCCGCCTATCACCAAGCCAATTATTTAAATCTATTATCTATATATGAATTATCGTAAACTCATACTCTCTTTGGCGCTGTGCCTGCCACTGTCAGCACTGGCCAAACAGATCCTCGTACAGTCGCCTCACCTGTCTCTCGTGCTCAACGCCGACGAGGGTAAGCAACCGGAATATGTCTACTTCGGTTCAAAACTCTCCGGTGCAGACCTGCAGACGCTGCAAAAGCCGATGGACGGGCGCATGGATGCCTATCCGGCCTATGGTCTGGATTGTCCCGATCCGGCTGCCTTTGCCTGTCGTCATGCCGACGGCAACCTATCAACACAGCTCGTTGTCACGGGTTCCGACGTGAAAGGCAACATTACGACCATCCATCTCAAGGATCCCGTATACAATCTCTTTGTCGACCTGAAATACCGCACCTACAACGATGTGGACATAATCGAGGCTTGGACAGAGATCACGAACAAGGAGAAAGGCACGGTGACGCTCACCTCTTTCGCCTCCGCCATGCTGCCCATCCGCCGCGGCAATGTGTGGATCAGCCATCTCAGCGGTGCCTGGGCCAATGAGGCCAACGTCACCGATGAGCCGCTGACCCCCGGTGAACTGACGCTGCGCAACCACTACGGTGTGCACAACTCACAGAGCCAGCACGCCGAGGTGATGTTCTCCCTCGACGGTAAAGGCAAAGAGAACAGTGGCGACGTCATCGGAACAGCCCTCTGCTACAGTGGCTGCTACAAGCTCAAGACGGTCACCGACCACAGTGAGTACCACTATTTCTTCGCGGGTATCGACGAGCAAAACTCGGAATACCACCTGCGCCGCGGCGAGACCTTCGTCACCCCGCCCGTGGCTTTCACCTTCTCCAAGGAAGGTAAGTCAGGCGTCAGCCGCAACTACCACCACTGGGGCCGTGAGTATATGCTCGCTCACGGCAACAAGGAGCGCATGATCCTGCTCAACAGCTGGGAAGGCGTCTACATGGACATCAACGAGAAGGGTATGGACCAGATGATGGGCGACATCGCCGGCATGGGCGGTGAGCTCTTCGTCATGGACGACGGATGGTTCGGTGAGAAATATCCGCGTAAGACCGACAACGCCGCTCTCGGCGACTGGGTGGTAGACAGAAACAAACTGCCCAACGGCATCGACGGTCTCCTTGCCGACGCAAAGAAGCATGGCGTGAAGTTTGGAATCTGGATAGAACCCGAGATGACCAACACCAAGAGCGAACTCTATGAGAAGCATCCCGACTGGATCATCAAGGCTCCCGGGCGCGATCCTGTCCTCGGACGCGGCGGCACGCAGCTCGTTCTCGACATGAGCAACCCCAAGGTGCAGGACTTTGTCTTCTCTGTCGTCGACAATCTGATGACAAAGCATCCCGGCATCGCCTACATCAAGTGGGACGCCAACATGGACATCATGAACCACGGATCGCAGTATCTCTCGATGAACGACCAGAGCCATCTCTACATCGACTACTACCGTGGCTTCGCCAAGACGCTTGACCGCATCCGCGCGAAATATCCCGACCTGATCATCCAGGACTGCGCCAGCGGTGGTGGACGCGTCAACTGGGGCACACTGCCTTGGTTTGATGAGTTCTGGACCAGCGACGACACCGATGCCCTGCAGCGCATCTACATACAGTGGGGCACGAGCTACTTCTTCCCGGCCATGGCCATGGCCTGCCATATCTCGGCATCGCCGAACCACCAGACCGGACGTATCATCCCGCTGAAATACCGCATCGACGTGGCCATGAGCGGACGACTGGGCATGGAGATCCAGCCAAAGAACATGACCGAAGCCGAGAAGACACTCTGCCGCAACGCCATCGCGGAGTACAAGCAGATCCGTCCCATCGTGCAGATGGGCAACCTCTACCGCCTGCAAAGTCCGTTTGACAAGCAGGGAGTGGCCAGTCTGATGTATGTCAGCGACAGCAAGGATAAGGCTGTGTGGTACTGGTGGAAGACCGAGACATTCGTGAACCAGCACCTGCCGCGCGTGCGTATGGCAGGTCTCGACCCCGCCAAGCGCTACAAGGTGCACGAGCTCAACCGTATCGACAACACGCCGCTCGACTGTGAGGGTAAGAGCTACTCCGGTGCTTACCTCATGGAGCATGGGCTCGACGTGCCATATACACACAACGTCAACTGGAACGACCGTACCAGCTGGGCCAGCCGCATACTGTATCTCACTGCGGAATAATACCAACAGAGTTCTGGCAGCCTTCTTCACTCTTGGCTGTCAGAACTTTTATGAGCATAACAAACTGCACACAATGACAAAAAAACTATTCTACAGCATCGTCACCTTATTATTATTAGTGACCTCACCGCTCTTCGCTGACCAGCGGTGGGAAGGAACATGGGCTACCGCACCGGAGTTTACCGGTCCGGGCGACATGCCCAAGACAAGTCTCTCCAACCGTGCGGCGCGCCAGATCATCCACGTCTCGATGGGCGGTACCACGCTGCGCATGCAGCTCAGCAACCATTTCGGCAACGGACCCGTGGACATCACCGCCGTGTATGTCGCTGACCCTGCCGATACGCCTCAAGGCAAAATCCTGAAACAGGAAACCAACGTCCTGCCCTGCAACGCTCGCATCAACGCCAAGACGGTGCGCTACCTGACTTTCAACCATCGGCGGAGCCTCACGCTCGAAGCCGGCAAGGACATCTATTCCGACCCATTCGGCTATCAGCTGCGCCCCGGACAGCGTCTCGCCGTCACCGTGGTCTATGGCAAGCGCACGCCTGAGCACACCACTTCCCACCGCGGCAGCCGTACCACTACGTATATCCTCGCCGGTAAGGACGCGCCAAAGGCTGACTTCAGCCAAGGCGAAAAGGCTGACCACTGGTACAATATCACCCGACTGGAGGTGCTCAGCAACACCCCGCACGAAGTCATCGCCGTTCTCGGCAACTCCATCACCGACGGACGCGGCTCAACGACGAACCTGCAAAACCGCTGGACCGACTTCTTCTCCGATGCGCTCAACGGAATCGGAATCTGCTGCGAAAGCAAGGAATGCGACAAAAAGCAGGAGTCTACAAAGTCCTGCGAAGACAAGAGTTGCGACAAAAAGCAAGAGTCTGCAAAGTTCTGCAAGAGCACAGCCGACTGCTGTCAGAAAGGCATCGGCGTGCTCAACCTGGGCATCGGTGGCAACTGTGTCGTGCGTGGCGGACTGAGCGAACCGGCGCTCGTACGCTTCGACCGCGACATTCTCTCCCAGCCAAATATCACAAAACTCATCATCTTCGAGGGTACCAACGACATCGGCTGCTGCAGTGGCAACTATGAAAAGATGGTGCAGGAGATCATCAACGCTTATCAGACGCTGATCGATAAAGCCCACGCCAAAGGCATCAAAGTCTACGGGGCTACGATCACGCCGACGAAAGGCAACGGTTGGTACTCTTATTTCCACGAGGCCATGCGGCAGACTGTCAACGAGTGGATCCGCAAGCCGGGCCACTTCGACGGGCTGATCGACTTCGACGCCCTCGTCCGTGACCCTGCCGATCCTCAGCGCCTGCGCGCCGACTATTCCGACGACTGGCTCCATCTCAACCCGAAGGGCTATGCGGCAATAGGCCAATATGCGGCAAAGGTAGTTAGGTAGCATTCCGCCTTGTTCGGGTGCTCCGTTCTGTTCGCCTGGTTATAACCAGGCGCGCCCCTTTGTCTCATCTCAGGGCGCCCTCTCTTCCCTATGCGTCCCCGTCTCTCATAAACAAAAAAACCAACCCTCCATGACCCACCACATCCAATCCCTGCTCCTCACCCTCTTCCTTTCGCTCCTCACGTCTCTCCCCACAGATGCGCGGGAAGTGCTCAACTTCGACCGCGGCTGGCTCTTCTGTCTCGGCGACACCTCCACCATGGCGCGCCCCGACTATGCCGACACGTCGTGGCAACAGCTCAACCTGCCACACGACTGGGCGATAGAAGGTGACTTCAGCATCGACAACCCAAGTGGAGCCGGTGGCGGCGCGCTGCCCGGCGGTATCGGATGGTACCGCAAGCACTTCACCGTACCCGCCTCACTCACCGCCGACGACCGTCTCTTCATCACCTTCGACGGCGTGTATATGAACAGCTCGGTGTATATCAACGGCCACCTGCTCGGCACACGGCCCTATGGCTACATCTCGTTTCAATACGACCTCACGCCCTATCTCCGCCGCGGTGCTGACAACGTCATCGCCGTCCGCGTCGACAACAGCGACCAGCCCAACTCGCGCTGGTATTCGGGCTGCGGCATCTACCGCCACGTATGGATCACCACCACCGCACCGCTGCACATCGCCAACTGGGGCGTCTACGTCATGCCAACAACCAAGAACGGACGCACATGGACTGTTCCCGTGGTCGTCACCCTCGCCAACGAGAACCACGGGGGACAGCATCCGATGATCCGCAACACGCTCTTTGACAGCAACGGCAAGATCGTCGCGCAGGTTGCCAACGGCAGCACCGGGCAGCAGATGACGGTGCGCAACCCACGCCTGTGGAGCCCCGATGCACCGAACGTCTACACCTTGCTCACCGAGATCGTCATTGCTGGAAAGACCGTAGACGCCGTGCGCACGACGACGGCCTTCCGCACGTTCCGCTTCGATGCCAAGACGGGGTTCTGGCTCAACGGCAAGAATATGAAACTCAACGGTGTCTGTGACCACCACGACCTCGGCTGCTTAGGTGCAGCCCTCGACAACGACGCACTCCGGCGCCAACTGGTGAAGCTGAAGGACATGGGCGTCAACGCCATCCGATGCAGCCATAATCCACCCGCACCCGAACTACTGAACATGGCCGACACGATGGGCTTCATCGTCATGGATGAGGCTTTCGACATGTGGAGGCGCCGCAAGACAAAGAACGACTACGCCCGCTTCTTCGAGAAATGGCACCAGCGCGACCTCACCGACATGCTGCTTCGTGACCGCAACCATCCGTCGATACTCATCTGGAGCATTGGCAACGAGGTGCTCGAGCAGTGGTCGTCGGCCAGTGCCGACGCTTTGACGCTGGAGCAAGCCAACCTGATTCTCAACGCGGGCCACGATGCCTCGGCTCTCGCCCACGGCAAGGAGCTCTCCCCCAACGCTCTGCTCACCATCCATCTCGCCGACATCGTCAGAAGTCTCGACAAGAGCCGCCCGATCACCGCGGGATGCAACGAGCCTTCGCCCGACAACCATCTCTTCAAGTCCGGTGCATTGGATATCATCGGTTTTAACTATCATGAACAGTATATCAAGGATGTGCCGAAGAACTTCCCCGGCAAGCCTTTCCTCATGACCGAGAGTGTCTCGGCCCTGCAGACGCGCGGCTACTACCGCATGCCCTCCGACAGCGACTACGTAGCACCGGAACGATGGGACAAGACCTACACCAATCCCACGATGATGTGCTCGGCCTATGACAACAGCCACGTGCCATGGGGCACCACACACGAGGGTACCTGGGACATCGTCAAGCACACGCCCTATTGCGCCGGACAGTTTATCTGGACAGGCTGGGACTACATCGGCGAGCCCACGCCCTATGGCTATCCGGCCCGCAGCAGCTATTTCGGCATCATCGACCTGGCTGGTTTCCCGAAGGACGCCTATTATATGTATCAGAGTGAATGGACCGCCAAGCCCGTGCTCCATCTGTTCCCTCACTGGAACTGGCTGCCGGGACAGACCGTCGACCTGTGGTGCTACTACAACAATGCCGACGAGGTGGAGCTCTTTGTCAACGGCAAAAGTCTGGGTATCCGTCGTAAAGCCGACAGCCACCAGTATCATGTGATGTGGCGCGTGACGTTCGAGCCCGGCGAGATCACCGTTGTAGCCCGTCAGCACGGCAAGGGGGTGCGGCGACAGACGATCCGCACGGCCGGTCCCGCCACGTCAATACGCTTGACCTGCGACTATCGTGGCGAGTATACCACGTTCGTCAATGCGGAGGTTACCGACAAGGACGGAACGCTCTGCCCCGACGCGCGCAACCACATCTTCTTCACGGCCGACAATGCCGACATCGTCGGCGTGGACAACGGCTCACCGTTCTCTACCGAGCGCTTCAAAGCCAGCGACCGTCTCGCCTTCTTCGGCAAATGCCTCGTCGTGGTGCGCGTCAAGGACAAGACCAAGCCCGTCGTCGTCCATGCCCAGGCCACCGACCTGCAACCGGCATCGCTGACGATACATACAAAGTAAAAAGGTAAAGAGTCTTTTAGACAGAAAGACATACGAACCATATATCATATAAGACAGAGTAACCCGGTAGATCAGGCAGGCACCAGCCTTTCTAAATCATTTTCACGATGACCGTCATTGTTTCCATCTTCCTGCTGAGCATCGTTGCGAGCCTCATTCAACGCACGACGGGCTTTGGCTTCGGCATCTTCATCATGACGATGCTGCCTTTTCTCATGCCCTCGTATGCCGAGGCTACCACGCTTACGGGATTGCTGGCTATGAGCAACTCCATCTATATCGCCATCCGCATGCACCGCTATGTACAGTGGCGGCGCGTCGTGCCGATACTCTGTGCCTTCGTTGTTGTCTCCACGCTGTCGATCTTTTGCTTGAAGAAGATCGATGACGTGGTGCTGCGCGATGTGCTTGGCGTGGTGCTCATCCTGTTCAGCATCTACTTTTGGTTTTTCAATAAGAAGATACGGCTGCGGCCTACCTTGCCCACACAGATCGGCACCGGCGTGCTCAGCGGACTGATGGGTGGCTTCTTCAACATGCAGGGACCGCCTGCCGTGCTTTATTTCATCTCCACCGCAAAGGACAAAAACCAGTATATGGCACTCGCCCAGGTCTATATGCTCAGCGGTAATATCATCATGGCACTCGTGCGCACCTACAATGGCTTCATGACCTCCACCGTGGGCCTCGACTACCTCTATGGCATTGGCGGCGTGGCCATCGGCACGACACTCGGTGGCTATCTCTTCCGACATCTCTCTAACGGCATCTTCAGATATGTCGTCTACACCTACATCGGTATCAGCGGACTCGTCATCCTGCTCACGGCGGCGAGGTGAAGCATTACTGTTAATACCGATCACAA
>R21__coassemble_1727_pt1 | contig 14097 bp, 10 predicted proteins | sample R21__metabat2_high_PE_018 | metagenome-assembled genome bin R21
TTACGAGCAAGCTCGTTGGCTGCCCCCATCACCTCAGCACCACCCCCTACGGGGGACAAAGCCAGCCTATGACGAAAATTGCCTTGGCATAAAATTGCGCCAAGGCGCATAAAATATGATACCGCCCAACAGAACACAAGCAGCATAGCAGACTTTCAAGACGCTATGGACTATCTTTCGGCCGCAGGATTTTATGCCCAAGGGGCAATTTTATGCGTTAGCGATTTTCGTCATGGGCAGGCTAGACACCAAAGGTGTGGGGCTAAAGCTATGGGGTAGGCGGCGAGCTTGCTCGCAAGACTACCCCATAGCTTTAGACCCATTGCTCCTTGGGGAGCATAAGCATGACCATGATTTTCTTTTTTCTTTATCATCTGGAGATGGCAAGGCAATATGAGTCAGGACAAAGACATTGACTGTCTGCCGGGCTGTTAAGGAGGGATGTCATTCCATAATTCGTAATTGCGTCACCATCAATTGCTGAAATAAGCTTATAACTAACTGATAATCAATGATGATACTTCATCCAACCAAAGATGTGATGAAGTCAAGATATTCCTTTGTCTTTGTCGTATATATCCGGCAAAAGCCCTTCCGCCATATAGCTTCTACATGGCGAAAGGGCTTTATTTTGTGTCTGCCAGACAGCTGTGGTTGCCTGTGCGACAAACGGTTTCTCCCGATGGGGTAGGTCCTTACTTGATATTGTCGTAAGCGTTGATGGCCTCAGTGAATCGCTGGGCCACATCGTCGAAGGAGTACAGACCGTCGGCGTTGGATGTGAGGCCGCGTAGCTTGAGCGGATAGATCATCGGCGGATTGTTCAGGTCGAGCATCGTCAGTCCGCGCAGTTGGCTTGTTGACTGGTAGACGAGGTTGACGGCAACATACTGCTTGCCGCTCTTGTCGGTCCATTTCTCAAAGACCACTTTCGAGCCGATCGGTGTCTTCTTCTCGATGGAGTTGGGCAGCGAGTAGTCTTCCACGCCCAGTGCGGCGTCGACGCTGGCAATGTTGCTGTCGTGACCACAGAGGAAAGTGAACTTGCGGTTTTTGGCGTGAAGCTCGTCGCTGATATACATCAGCAGCGGATGGGCCACGTTAGCCGCTACGATAGGAGCCGTGAAGAGCACGTCGCCATAGACATCCTTGATCTGGGCGATCTTCTCCCAGTCATCGGCCGTGATGTCGTGCCCGAAAGCAGCCTTACGTGCGTCAGGTTCTTCGTAGTATTGCAGGATGAACGCGTCGGAGGCAGAGTTGGCGAGTTTGAGCGATCCCTTCATCTGCGGTTCGTCGTTCAGCCGGAAGATGATCTGCGTGTCGTCATCTTTAAAGTCGCAGGTCTCGCCGCTCTTGCAGGCAGGAGAGTCCTTGAGGTCGAGGACCTTGGCGGTGACGGCGTAGTTGGCCTTCAGCTTCTCACCGATACCTTTCAATCCTTTCTTGCCGCCCATGGCCGCAATCTCCTTCATGGCTTCTGCCTGGAAAGCGTCACTGACCTTGGTGAGCTTGGGACAGAAGACCGGATCCATGGTGCTCGCTGAGAAGCGGTGATTCACATGGATGTTGGCCAAAGGCATGAAACCGGAAGAGAAATACTGTGCCGTGGCGATGGTGCGCTGCATGCTGTTGGCATAGAAGTTCACATCGTCAGCCGAGGGCGTGGCATTCTCCTTGAAGAGCCCCTCGTCGACGAGCCACTTGCGGAAATACTGTCCCATCATTGTCTCTAACACACCGCCGCGCAGTGTCAGCTCACTGGCGGCCGAGGACCACTGTGTCCACTGATGAGGAGTGAGGCGGCCCAGTGCGCTGCCGTTGGTCGAGAGCGGTGAACGGATGTTGTGGCGGCTCAGCACGACGACCTCGGTGAGCCGGTATTGCTGTTTGAAAGCCTCGCTGCGCTGCAGCTGTGCCCATGCCCATGACGGGCAGAGCATCAGGAGCAGCAGAAAGGCAGAAAATATTTTTCTCATAGCCAAATGGATCTTTAGGGTTGATTAGAACTTGATCTGCAGACGGGTCTCCAGTGCCGTGAAGTGGTCATCGTCGTATCCGGCACGGTTGCTGACCTTGGTATAGGAGCCTCTGACACGCCAGATCATGTACTTGTTGATATAGTAGTTCATCGTAGCGGAGAAGTCGTTGCTGCGTCCACCGCGGATGCCTGCGTCGGGATCTGACATGTCGAGATAGTCGTAAGCCAATACCAGCTCGAGGCTGCCGCGCGCCGGCGTGTCGATGCCACCGTCCCAATAGTTGTATTTGTATTGGCGGCCGAGGATAAGACCGCGCAGAGCTGCGTAGCCGCCGGTAGCCTGAAAGCTGTGATAACCGTTGTCGCGGGTGACCGAGTTGTAGAAGTACTGTGCTTCCAAGCCCAGTCGGTTGTAGGCAGCGCAGACTTCGGGCGTGAACTTGTACATGGCTTTGGCGTGGTCAACGGTAGCCTGCATCGAGGTGACCTGAGCGATACGCGTGGGCCAGGTAGTGGCGAGGACAAACGACTTGTGGTTGAGTTCGCTGTTGCTGTTGTAGCGCGGACTCTCGTAGGCACCCGAAACACCCACGTGGAAGATACGGCCCGGCTCGGTGAGCGGACGGTAGAGGGCGCGTGCCATGACACCGATGCCCTGGTTGCCGGTCTTGTCGCTCGTCATCTTCATGGCGTCTGTCTCGGAGAAGAAACTGGTGGTGACGAGATAGCGGAGATCGGAGTGCTCAAACATCACGCCGAGCAGACGTGCGTTGTTGAGCGCCTGGTTGCTGCGCGGCTCCTCCATGGAAATCTTGAAAGAAGAGCTTGTTGCGCTCTGCAAACCGTACTGATGAACGAAGTAACCGGCGCGGATGAGGCTTTTCTTGCCTAAGGAGTGCTCGATGAAGACGTCCTTCATGCCTACCTTGCCGTAGGCGTAGCCGATGTCGACCTTAGCGGTCCAGTCCTCATAGGTAGCCTTGAATCCCACACGCATGTCGGGGATGGCCATACCATCGTTGAGTTGGTTGTTGACTTCGTCGCTGGCGTCAAAGAGTCCGGCATCCAAGAGAATACGGCCGGAAGGCTTGACGACAAGTTTACTTTCTGTCTTTTCCTGGGCCTGCAGTGTCGTTGTGGCGAGCAGTGCAAGTCCAAACAGTATTGTCTTTTTCATCTTTTTGTGTTTACTGAATGTACGATGATTTGCGGTTGTCCGAAATGTTGTTTACTTTGCAGTCTCTTCTGTCTTGCGCTCTACTTTGGCGACTTTACCCTCTTTTACGAGCTTGGCGAACTCTTTCTTAGCCTTGCCGAGCTGCTTCATGAAGTTGTCGTTGGCATGCAGACGGGCCACGACGGCGCTTGCTACGAGGCGTGCGGCGTCTACGTCGCTCTGGAAGTGATAGCCACAGATCACGCGGCTCTGTCCCATCTCATAGCCACGCTTGAGAATAGAATCCTGGCGGTCGGGGTTCACCTCAGCGAGAACGAGGGCTGTGGCCCAGCCAATGGAGGTGTGACCGGAGGGATAGCTGCCGTTGGTGGAGAGTTCCTGTTGCTGTTCGGGGTTACAGGTCATCTCGTGATAATAGGCGAAAGGACGCACACGCATATAGTGGTTCTTGGCAGCGCGTGTGGCCAGATCGCCGGCATCCTCGCGCATGTTAATGACGAGCTTATAGATTTCGGGAGTCTCTTCCTTGCTGATGCGCACACCGAAAGCACCGGAGAAGGCGTTGGGCACGCCGTCGCCGTTGACGCGTGCGTCGGCAGCAGCCTGATCACCGCGTGGCGTGTCGCGCTGGAGCTTACCCCATTGATACTGTGCTTCATCGTTGAGCCACAGGATGGAACCTTGCTGGGGAGGAGGAGGCAACAGCGAGAGGCTGTTGGCAACTTCGTCGGCACGCAGGAAATAGAGGTCGGGATTGGTGCGGACATCCTTGATCTTGGACTGACCGAAAGAGGAAACGGCGATGAGCGTCAGCATGAAGCTGACAACAAGTGACTTGACGTTGTTCATGATCTGTAATATGTTTAAGTTTTGAAAATGTTGATTTCCGGTTTTTGCGATTGCGCTGCAAAGTTATGGTGAAAGAAGGAATAAAAAAAGTTGCATTTGATGTATTGTACAATATCATCAAATGCAACTTTTTACAAAGCACTGTTGCTAAGCGTGTTATGACAAAACGGTGGAAAGCAAAATAGTTTTTCTACCATCAGCGTTCAATGCTCTTGGATGCACAAACAAAGGCAGTAGTAGCAAGGAAGTAAGCTACGGAATGGTCCTTCGTTAACCTGCATCGTTCATGAACGCTTATATCCAAGCACTATGAATAATAAAGATTTAACTCCGTTCGTAGCCACCCATCCCGGAGCAATGATCAGGGATGAACTTAAGGAGCGTGGCATGACGCAAAAACGACTTGCAGAAAAGATGGGCGTCAAACCGTCTGTGCTGAGCGAAACCATTAACGGCAAGCGACCCGTGTCAAAGAATGTTGCCATCGCATTGGAAAAAACACTTGGAATACCTGCTGAGATTTGGATGAATCTACAGAATCAATACGAACTTGACAAAGCAAGAATTTCCGAGCGCGACCATAGCCATGAGACTTTCTCTGTTACAATTCCTACGAAGGACAAAAGTCTCTTTCAGGACTTGGTTCGTAAATTCGGATGGGCATGCATGTGAAAGATAAAAAGACATAGTAGCAGATTAAACATAGTAACAAAGCGTTTTTTATGTTCACTCTGTTACTATGTCTTTTATTTTGTTTACTCTGTTACTTTGACTTATTCCATTAGCCTGAGGATATAGTCTGCGATGCTTGACGGATGCCGCTCGGCATACTGGCGGATCTCTTCCTCGGCCGGTACGAGCTTGCCCTTGACAAGACGGCTGATGACAGGGTTGAGGTTGCTGGCCACGTTGAGCATACCCGGCAGGAGCAGACGCTTGACTTTCGGGTTGGCTAAGAGGAGGGCAAGCACACGGGCGGGCTGGTTCCCACCGTTGCTCCACTGGAGTATCTCGCTCATCAGTCGCGGATCAGTGCGGAAGAGCGCGTCATAGAACCGGCCGGTCTGCGACTTGATGGCGTGAATGGTGTCGTGTGTGTCATCGCCACGGCGCTCCTCGCCGGCATAGCGTGCGATGAGATGGCGCAGTTGTTGCAAGGCTTTGAGTTCGTGATAGCGGTCGTCGAGATGTTGAAGCCGTCGCAGCACAGCGATGTGCTCAGTGTTTTCCATCGTAGGCAGCATATCCTCCCACTGATGGGTGAGCGTATCGGTCACTTTGTCCTGTTGCTCGAGTGCGACGATGTCTTTGAGTCGTTGCTCCACAAAGCGCTGAAGTCGATTCTGTACATCCTTGGACATCAGCGCCTCCATGCGTCTGCGGATGGTGTTGAGCGTCGGCGCCATGTCGTGTGTCGCCTTGATGGCCAATCCCTTGCGGTAGCTGTCGATGAGAGAGGGAAGGTCGTCGCTGATGCCTTCGACGGGCAGCGTGCCGGTGAGCAGATCCTGATCTTTGTTTAATTCTTGGTGGATGGCATTAATCTGCCGGAGCCACGAGGCGTTTCTTGATGCCTGCTCGCCCAACTGTTCGGGCTGTCCCTCGGTCAGTGCCTGCTGGCTGTCGCCGATGAGCTTGTGGGCATCGAAGAGTTCCGTCTGCTTAATGTCGTCGATCTGCTGCAATACAAGGCGCACAAAGTAGAGCGCCGCTTGGCTGTTAAGCCGCATAATTCGCTCCGAGACTGCCGCGAAGCGTTGGTTCGAGACTCTCCAAGAGTGTCTATTGCGGGTGCCGAACTGGTTGATCTCTGCTTCTATGTCTTTCAGTTCATGGGCTTCTTCATTGCTGAGAATATCGCGATATTTCTTCACCGCTTCCAACCGTCGTATCAGATCACGCTGACGCGCTCTCAGCTCTTGGCGGTAGGATCGACGCAGGCGTAGCAAGAAGAGATAGATGAGCAGCAAGGTTCCCAGCACGATCGCTGTACCCTCGAGGAGGCTGCGCCGTGTGATCATACTCGTCTCCATGGCGATCCATTCAGCCTGCCGTTCGTTTCCAGCCTTGAAACGGAGCATGCCGAGGTCGCTGCCTAAGTAGAGCCGCTCGTTGCTGACCAAAGCCGCTTGTGGGTGAAACTTGATGTCGCGGAAATAGGTGCCCTCATCGTGCAGCCTCTGCCCTTTTACCGTGAGTTTCATGATGCCACGCTCCAAGAGTGCGTAAACGACGCTGTCGTTGACAGGCAACAGGGCGGCTGTACCTTCCACCCTTATGGTGTCGGCTCCGCCTTGCAGATAGATGTCGTCGTTGGTGGCCAGCAGTGTGGCGGGAGGGTAGGAGTTGATGATAGCTGTCAGTCGCGGGTTGGAATTCTGGTCGGCGAAGATAGGTTGAGGCCCGTCGCCCCGGTCGGTCCACAGTCCATTGTTGAGCGTGGTGATCATCATCCGCTGGTTATCGGGAGCAGCGTAGAACGAGGTGATATATTTGTCGCGAAACGACGCCACGCTATGGGCCTGACTGCCGTCGAGTGGCAGTTTGACTAAGCCGTCCTGCACGCCTATATATAATATAGGAGTCTTTGCGGGCAGCAGTCCCATGGCCGTCACCTTTTTCTTTGTGGAGAAGATCTCATGGGGCACGTGAGAGAGATAGTTGCCCCAAAGGTGGTTGCCGAGGCTGAGGCGGAAGACCTGCTGCTTGTTGTTGATGTAATAGAGTGTGCCGTTGTCGGCGAGGCAGTCGATGATGGCGTTGGTATGGATGAAGTCGAAGATTTTTCCGGCCTGCTTGCTGCCGTCGGGCAGGGCGAAGACATTGCCGTGGTCATCGACAAAGCAGAGCCGTCCCTCGTCCTGGCAGGCAGCGACGATGGGGTAGGGAGCAGAACTGGAGAGATGGCGGGGCAACTGCCACACGGCGTGGTCGGTGACAAGCCATACGAAGTCGTCGTTACCGGACTGAGCAACCACGTGCGAGGACTTTGTGGGTACCGGCCGCCGCAACTGCAAGTGGGAGAAGTGACGGAAGTCGTCGGTGAGTATCGCATGGGTACGGCTGATGAAGCAGTAGGTCTTGCCCGTGCGGAAGAAGCTGGTGGCTACGTCGGGCAGACTGTAGGTCTTCTCATTGCCGTTAGTCTCACGCTCGTAGTATTGGTCACCTGCGAGGTAGCAGAGACGGTCGCCCTGACGCTCCACCCATGTCACCTTGCTGCCGGCATGGATCACCTGTGCCTTGCCGGTGTGCGTGTCTACGAGTGCCAATCCGCTGTCGGTGGCGAGCGCCAGCCGTCGGGTGTCGAGGTTGGCGATGAGTGGCGTGGCAAAAGACGCACCGTTGCTGTGGTCACGAGGGTAGACTTTTCCCAGTTGATGATGTCCGTCATTCAGGACAAAGAGTCCCTGACTGGTGGCTGCATAGAGTCGGCCGTCTTTCCATTGGATGTCGTAGACCGAGTAGTGGAGCCCTTTGATGGCGATGGGATAGTGAGCGACGGGGCTGAACGCGTTGCCGTCGAACCGGTATTGTGCCAGTCCTCCGTTGCGGTGTCCGATCCAATACGTACTGTCGTGCCTGACGACACAATAGATGCGGTCGGAACCAAGCTTGTAGTGCTTCCGACCTTGTGCCGTCATGCGCCAGAGGTCACCGTATTCGCCGCCGATCCAGTGCACGCTGTCGCCCTCGGCGGAGAGTGAGGCAAGCGGCTCGTCGAAGTAGGTCTCTGTCTCGTCCCAGCCCCATTTTTCTTTCTCTTTGGTGCAGCTGGTGAGAATCACAGCGCTGAGGACGACGATCAGGGCCAAGATCCATAGTGGTGATCGCCCTGACAGGCATATGGGCGGAAGCCCCCGGTGGTGTAGGCGGTCGATATGTTGTGGCCTGGTGGTCATCATCCTTGCTCTCCTTTCATAAAGTCAGAGTGTTTTGTTGCTGATTATTTCGTCCATCACCCGGTCGTTGTCGTCGACGGGTACCTGCTCCACGCGCTGGAAGTCAAAGCATACGCCGATCTTGTAGGTCCGTGGCATTTGTGCCAGGAAGCGGTCGTAGTATCCGCGTCCGCGTCCGAGGCGGTGCCCCTTGTCGTCGAAGCTCATGCCCGGAACGATGATCAACTCGATGCTGTCGAGGTCGCGGTAAGGCTTTCCGACGGGTTCGAACAGGTTGTAGATGCCTTTGGCGAGGTCGTCAGGTCCCGTATATTGCCGCGGTTCGATATGTTCTTTGTCGACACATTTCGGCAGGATGACGGTCTTGCCCTCCTTGAGCAGTGTGTCGACGAGATGCCGTGTGTCCACCTCGTCGGGCAGTGCGTAGTAGAGCATCACCACGCGGGCAGCCTGCAGGCGTGGGTGGCTGAGCAGCTCCTGCTCGATCTCTTTCGACCAAGCCTCACGTTGCTCAGTGGAGTATTGTTGTTTCCGTTGCCGGATGACTTGTCGGAGTTGTTGTTTTAGAGAATGAAGGTCGCTCATATATCTAAGTGATTACTTATGACTGACAAAGTTAGGAATAATTTTCTAAAGGACTATATGTAGCTGGGGATTTTAACGTATCATGCCTTCATTTCTCTCACGCCGTAGAGTGGAATGTTGGTCAGCCACTCCTGCTCTCTATAGGGCGACATGCTGAAGCGGATGGCATGCAGGTCGGCGTGCTTATCCATAAAGGCCTTCAGCGATTTTGCTTTCAGGTTTTCTTCTGCCTTGACTTCTATGGGGATAATCTTGCCGTGGTACTGTGCAATGAAGTCCACCTCCAGTCTGGAGTCGCCCCGGCTGTAGTAGTAAATGGCCATGTCTTCCCTTGTTTTCAGTTGACACAGTACGTAGTTCTCGGTGAATGCGCCTTTGCTCTCTGTCATTGCATTGTTTGACATCAACATCTGAGCCGGGTCCATCTCGCTCATAGCTCCCAACAATCCTACGTCGAGCATAAAGATCTTGAAGGCGTTGAGATCTTCATAGAATTTCAGCGGCATGCCTACTTCTCTGACTCGCTGCACCCTATAGATGAGGCCTGCGTCTGTCAACCAAAATCAGTACACAACAACAATTCATCTGTATCTTTGGCAAAAATATGGTATGGAAGAAGCTCAATTATAGGCTTCAGACGATTATGAAATCTTCCGACCTGCATCTCAATGAGAAGGGTGCTGGTGAGGAAGAAGTTCTTGCCAATGGACAGTTGCAAGGCTATGCTCCGCTCTTTCCGCTTCCAATCATCATCGCCCTATCCTTTCAGCTGGATAGAATGGAAGCCCATCTGTTTAGAGAGTATGTCTGTCAAAGATTGCAGACAGAGGCTGCCATTGTAATGCCAATTTTCCTGTTGGGCAATACCAAGAACTGATGGATATATTTCCTTTTTCTTTCACCGATTATATCTTACTACATTACTACAATAAGAGTTAAAGCGGTGAAAGAAAAAGGATTGGCGTGTAGTTGGGAAATAGCAATCCTCATTACTACGGAATGACTACATACTATTACTATGTCAAGGAAAGAAAAAAACGATTTCGATGTGTCCAAGTGCATTCGTTTGCACGCCATTTCCACATCTTTTTCCGTTTTTCCTTGCAAGTTTCGGAAACTTTAACTATCTTTGCACCCGATTATAACTATCACTAAGTGAACGGATTAGAGGGCAACGGCTATCAGCGGCATATTTCCTTATATAATAAAGGTGTATGTGCGGCGCAGGAAAAACAAGATTTTCCTGTGATTTTGTCGTCGGATTATTTGGCAGTTCCAAATAATTTGTTACTCTCTCTCTCTCTCTCTCTCTCTCTCTCTCTCTCATAGGCGCTACTGGCGTAACTCCTTACACAAACATCTTAATTATACGCGCGCGTGAAAAACGGCGCAAAGCCTTTGGGCAAGGGACTCGCAAGAGATTCCGTTGCCTGTTTTGTCGTGTCCGTTGGCCAAGTCACAAGGATAGGTTTAAGGATGCTTTAACCACAGCCTATTTACCCAAGAAAGAGTTATAAATCAAGAATCAATAATGAACTACAAACAAATGGAAAGAAAGAAAATTTACATTGCTCCCGAGATGGAAGTGATACACCTGCATGGCGAACAGTTGTTACAGGCGTTGAGCACGCAGCATGAACCACAGGTTCAAGATGAGTATGAAGACGAAGAGGACGAAGAAGAAGCACCTTTTGGCTTTTAAGTAATAACTGATTGCAGAGAACTATGAATAAAAAGAAATTTATCAAGACAGCCAAGACCGTACTTATGGGTATGGTGGTGATATTCGGCATGGCTTCATGCGGAAACGACGATAACGTGACCACATCTAAAACCACCGACGAGTTTGAGGGCTTGGACATGACACTCACCTACTCCGTGGGCGAGGCGCAGAATGATTCGGTATTCACACGTGGCATGGCAGCACGACCAATGACAGAGAAGCATACCTTCATGGGCATGGAGGTGGAAACCTCTGTTACGGAGGACAAGGCTGTGCCACAGACAGCGCGCACACGCGGCACAGTATATAACACCGTGAACCTGGAGGGCAAGACGGTGTATGCCATTGTCTTTGACCCTGTGACCAACAAGGTTGTAGCCCCTCGTCAGGAACTGACCGTCAGCGACGGCAAAATTACCGTGAGAGGCAAGCGTGGATGCAGGATTCTCTTCTATATCGGCTCTACACCATATGTTATTAAAGGAAACAACCTTTCTACATTCAAGGTAAACGAGAATAACACCACTGACCCCATGCAATGCGTGTCAGATGTGATTACAAGTCTTGACCAAGACCTCGGCACGCTGTCGTTCAAGCATGTGTTCTCTAAGATACGTGTGGTATTGAAAACCTCCGACGGAACCGTCGTCAATGCCTTTCGCCTGACAACGAAGGAAAAGCTAAACAGCCAAGGAGCATCCGTAAATATCCTTGACCGCTCTTATACGGTATGGGGGTCAGGCAGCACCATGACGTTTGCCGTGTCGGGCAATACTACACCGGAAGCCACAGCCGACTATCAGAACATGATTGTCAGCACGTCGAACACACCCACAGACTTGACCCTGCTCTTTGACAAGAAAGGCAAGGGAGCCACCATCGGCGGTTCGAGGAACTGGCTGACGGATGTGAACAACGCGCTGAGGCTGAAGTCACGTGTGTTCCAGCCTGGGCATCGTTACAGCATCAATATCACCGTGAAGCCCTCCAATACGGATGCCTACTTGAACAGTGGATACCGTGCCGACAGGAACTACTATCAGTGGGACGCTTACGAGGTTTATGGTGTGGGTGACCAGCGCAAGTGGAGTGCCGGAAACTCAGGAGGAAGATTCGGGTCGTACTTCAACACCAGCGATGCCTCGCAGAGCTGCAGGAACTGTCCCTCTACTGACGAGATGCAAATGTATATCGGTGCAGGCGTTCTCATTGATGATGGTCATACGGGCACCTATCAGCAGTCTTACACCATTACAGACCCTGTAACCGGGGATAAGACTACCTATCATGAGGGCGTATGGCTCAAGAAGAAGCAGTACATCGTAGGATTTGACAGCGGAACGGCACCCAAGGTTAGTAATACAGCCGGAACGAAAGGCCGTCCGACGAAAGATAACATCAGTGAGTATTTCTTCATGCCGTTTACAGGTTTCTATGACCTGACAAACTTTGAAAATTCTTCTGCATATTACTACCACAGGTTGCTGTTCTATGCAGGGGAATCCGGATACTTCATGTCCCGAACCGCTTATACAGGCACTCATTTCACGACATTAAAAGTATCGAATATGGGGGCAAGCATCATCCGGCTGAACTGGACCAGCAACAACCTTGCTGCCGCAACTGTCTGGACAGCGGATTAAGTGAGAATATACAATATCTTTTTAGGAATAAAACAGAGTTATAAATAACGAAATCAGAATTAAATTTTCATGATTATGAGACAAACAAAATTTTCATTATTGCTGTTGCTGGCATTAGTCATGTCGGCGACAGGGGCATTTGCCCAAACGGTGGGAACGCAGTTCACGGTGAATGGTACCACCTATGAGATTACAAAGCAGGATTTGTCGGCGGCGCACGACAATGAAGTAACTATTGTAAGTATCGGTGGCAGTGGTACGGTCAATGTGCCGGAGAGTGTAAAGAATGAGCGCAACCAAGAGTTCTACAAGGTGACGAGTACCAAAGAGGGTAGTACGGTGAAAGGTGGCGTAACAAATGTGGTATTCCCCAATACACTCACAAAAATCAGCCAAGGCTCTTTCAATCAGACTGCCGGTGGAGGCAATGCTCCCGACTTGCAATCGATAACCATTCCTGCAAACTGCACGGAAATAGGTTTGTCATTCTCCACGCTTCCCAAGCTGACTACTTTCGTCGTTGCGGATGGAAATCCCAACTTCAAGTCACAGGATGGGATGCTGATGTCTAAAAATGGGAAGAAACTTGTCAATTATCCGAGTGGTCGCACAGGAGAAGCCTCTGTGCCTGATGGTGTAGAGGAAATCGCTCCCGGTGCCTTTGCCGGATGTACTAAAGTAACCAACGTGAATATTCCGGCTTCCTGTACAACAATGCACTTTCCTGATGCAACAACAGGGGAAACATCCTTTTCCGCCACAGGAACGCACTACACGGTAGCACCGGGCAACCCGGCATATAAGGACATTGATGGTGTTCTTGTTACTCAAGACGGAAAGAAACTGTGTGCTTTTCCATTCCACTATGATGTGTCGCTACCTGGCAAGAAATACACGGTTCCTGCTGGTGTGGAAGAAATAGCTTACAAGGCTTTTTTATACAGTACGCCCCAGCCTGTCTCTGTAGATTTGAATGAGGTAAAGAAAATAGGTAAGGAGGCTTTCTCCGGTTGTTCCGACTTAGCATCAGTTACCATCGGAAAGAACGTGAACGAGATTGGCGAGGGTGCCTTTGCGGAATGTCGTAAAATTTCAGCATTCACCGTGGATGAAGCCAACACAACCTATAAGGATGTGGATGGTGTCATCTTCACCAAGAACGGTGAGCACCTTATGCTCTATCCTGCTGCCAAGACAGGTGACTACATTACACCCGCAGGTACGAAGTATATCGATGCACAGGCGTTCCGTAGCGTAGCGCAGTTGAAGAATATCACCATAGGAAACAGCGTGGAGCGCATAGAGGAAAGTGCCTTCCGCTACTCCTCGCTTGAAAGCGTTACCTTTGAAGAAACCTCCAAGGTGAACTTTATCGGGAATCACGCATTCAACGATACCAAACTTACGAATGTAACCCTGCCTGCAGCACTCAAGACACTGGGCGCAGCGGCATTTTATAACATACAGACCCTTCAAGAGGTACATGTGCAGGACGGTTCGCAACTCACACAAATAGGTGGTTCTGCTTTCAGGAACAACCCTAATCTAACTACTTTCAAATTTGATGGCAGTAGTGTAGCCTCTTATATTGGCGTGCAGGCTTTTGCCAATGACCCGAAACTGACATCTTTTGAAATTCCGGCTACGACAACGTTTATCGACCAAGGAGCATTCCAGAATACACCGTCCCTTGAAACGGTTACCTTTGGGCAACCAGCTCAGATAGAAACCATCAATACAGGCGCTTTCGCTTACAGCGGTATCAAGAACATAGAATTACCTACTAGTGTGAAGCGTCTGAACCAGCAGGCTTTCGACAACTGCACGAACTTGGAGACTATCAAGATACCGGCCTCTGTTACGGATATTGCAACAGGAACATTCAACATGTGTGAGAACCTGCAGCGTATCGACGTTGACGACAACAATCCCAAATACGCCTCGCTTGCCGGTATGCTCACCAACAAGGACAAGACGAAACTCGTGGTATTCCCTGCCGGTCGCAGTTCCGACAAATACACGATGATACCTAATATTGCCATTGTCGAACCTTACGCTTTCTATGGTAGCAAGAAACTGGACAACATCACCGTACCTAAGACTGTGACAACAATCAGCGACCGTGCCATAGCACTCTGCACGAACCTGAAGTCTATCAGTTTTATGGGTGAAGAAAGTATTCCGCAATTGAGTGCCAACATCATGTACCAGTCGAGCAATCCCGAAAATATAACCAT